>OHMP01000085.1_pt1 | contig 78583 bp, 73 predicted proteins | sample 1569341 | NCBI WGS metagenome assembly OHMP01 (sample SAMEA3879584, study PRJEB24766) | human gut metagenome | biome: human-associated habitat; feature: feces | place: USA | collected 1985/1987 | reverse complement strand
GTTGCCTGCCGGCTGCGTCTACTGGCAAATCTGCGTTCGGGCAGCAGCTCCTGGAGATTTTTCATGTCCGTATTCCATCCTGCCTCTCAGCTTTCAGCAGGTCTCTGTCATGGCGTTCCCGACATTACTTCTTCCATTCAACACTGTTCTGTATTTGTTGTTGTAATTATACAGCCATTAGCATCAGTCGTCAATAGATTATTAAGTATATTTCCATGTTTTATCATTAAGTTAAGTTTTACAAAATGTAATCCTGCTTATTATAACGTTTAACTTAGGATAAATAATTATTTATGCCAAAATATCCGCCACTTTTTGCTGTAAAACCGGTACGACATCGGCTTTAAACCAGGGATTAGACGCCTGCCAGCGGAAATTCAGCGGGCTGGGATGGACGAGTGGGAAGTAATCGGGCAAATAGGCTTCGAAGTTTCTTACTGTTTCGGTCAGGTTGCGCCCCTTCCGTCCTTTTAAGTAGTAATCCATGGCGTATTTCCCAATCAGTAAGGTCAGGGACAGGTTGGGCATGAGAGATAAAATATCAGGATGATATTCAGCGGCAATGAATTTGCGCGGCGGCTTATCACCCGTTTTCGCCTTGCCGGGGTAGTAGAAGTCCATGGGCATGATGGAAATGGCCGGCGAATAGAAAACAGAGGAGTCGATTCCCATCCATTCCATCAGGGTTTCCCCGGACTTATCATGAAAAGGAATGCCCGACTCTTCAACCTTTCGCCCCGGAGCCTGGCCGATGATCAAGATTTTGGCTTCCTCGTGAATCTGAAAAATGGGGTCAATCCCCCGTTCTGTATAGTCTTTGTTCCGTTCATCTTGGCGAAGTTTATCAATGATGTCCTGCAAGTTCATAACATATTCCCTCCATTCGATAAAAAGGCAGAAATCTGATTCCAGATCTCTGCCCACAAAGGATTATATCAAAAAGCTGTAGTATATGATGGGTATGAATAAGGCCGGCAAAAAGTCAGCGACCTTAAATTTCGTCAGTTGAAGCATATTGAGGGCAATGGCCAAGATCATGAGGCAGCCGACAGCATTGAGTTCGCGGACGACATCGGTTGTCATCAGCGGCAGCAAGAAGGTCGCTAATACATAGAATATCGTTTCATAAACAAAAAGTACAATCCCAACGGGAACGACGCCAAGTCCGTATAAGGCGCCGAAAATAAATGACGATACGGCGTCGATAGCGCTTTTAAAATAGAGCAAGTCATTGCTCCCTAAGGCTGCCTGAATGGGTCCGATAATAGCCATGGCACCGATGGTCTCCATCATGGACAAGGTCACAAACCCTTTGACGAATTTAGAATCGTCGCTGCGGCTCAAATGTGTTTTAAGGAATTCCCCGAATTGATTCATCCGGTCTTCAATTCGGATGGCCGTCCCGAGAACCGTGCCGATAATCATACTGGCCAAAACGAGGAGCATATTCTGACTTTGGACGGCCCCTTGGATCCCCATAGCCGCCAGTCCCAGGGCGATGACCCACAGAACGGGAGTCGTAAATCGCTCAGATATCCGATTTTTTAATCCGACTCCAATAACGGCCGCCAGAGATGAGGTCACTGCGTTGACAATAACACCGATCATAAACTTGCCTCCTGACTTTTAAACTACGTTCATTATAGCAAAAAAAGGTGCTGCCGAACATAAAGACAACACCTTTTTCCACAACCAAACGAACTTGTCACTACTTATGAGCCGCCGATAAGACACTGCTTGATGCCTGTTCATCGTCGGCTTGATAGTCACTATCAAAGCGTTTATTTAAATAATTGACATAGAGATAGGCAAGGCCTGCGCCTGAAATATTGTGCCAAGCGCTGAAGATAGCGCCGGGGACCCCTGCCATGGGAAGGGCGGCAAAATGGGTTTTGGCAAGACCCGTGGCCAATCCCGAATTCTGCATGCCGACTTCGATGGATACAGCAACCATCTTTTTCCAGCTCATGCCGCAGAGGTGGCCGATAAAGAATCCCAGGGCATAGCCGAGGCAGTTATGCAAAATGACGACGAGCAGGATAAGGCCCGAGCTGTTGAGGATGGAATCGCGGCTGGCACCGATGATACCGGCGATGAGGAAGGAAATAGCCATGGCCGACACGGCCGGAAGATAGTCGAGAGCAGCTCCGGCAAGCTTCGGCAGAAAGCGCTTGACTAAAAGCCCCAAGGCGATAGGAACGATGACGATCTGTACGATGGATAAGAACATGCTGACAGGATTAAAGGAAATACGCTGACCGATGATCAGATACGTCAAGAGGGGCGTCAAGACCGGAGACAATAAGGTCGAAATACTGGTAATGGTGACCGATAAGGGAACGTCACCTTTACTCATAAAGGTGATGACATTGGACGACGTACCGCCCGGGCAAGTCCCGACGAGGACGACGCCTGCCGTCAGAGCCGGATCAAGGCGAAATACGGTTGCCAGGACGAAGGCCAGGAACGGCATGACGAAATACTGGGCACAAACGCCGAAAAATACGTCCTTAGGCTGCTTCAAAACGAGGACGAAATCGCTGGCGCTCATGGTCATGCCCATGCCAAACATGATGATGCCCAAGAGAACCGACAAGACGGAAATGCCGCCGACATGGCCTAAAACCCAAGAAAAACTCGTCGGCATCGTAAGGCCGATGATGAGAAAGATGATGGCGATGACGCCAAAAAACTTACCGATGAGAGCACAAACCTGTTTCATAATAAGCCCCTTTTCATATCATTTTATATTCAGATAAAATAAATCTCCTGCTCCCATTCCCTGCGCAGCATAGGCGAAGAGCACGGAAGCAGGAGATAGCATTCAGTCTTACTGCATGACAGCGCCGGTATTAGCCGACGTAACAAGCTTAGCATACCGTGACAGGTAGCCCGTCTTGACCTTCGGTTCCGGCTGCTTCCAAGCAGCTCGGCGTTTAGCGAGTTCTTCATCGCTGACTTCCAGTTCCAGTTTACGATTCGGGATGTCGATAGAAATCGTATCGCCGTCGTGAACTAAGGCCAAGGGACCGCCTTCCATCGCTTCCGGTGAAATGTGGCCGATGCAGGCACCGCGGCTGGCACCGCTGAAGCGGCCGTCGGTCAAGAGGGCGACTTTCAAGCCCATGCCGGTGATGACTGCCGTCGGATTGAGCATTTCTCGCATGCCGGGCCCACCCTTCGGACCTTCATAGCGAATGACGACGACGTGCCCTTCTTTGATGTCGCCGCGGATGATGGCTTCGATAGCGTCTTCTTCGGCATCGTAGCACTTGGCCGTTCCCTTATAGACCAAGAGGTCTTCATCGACGGCACTTTCTTTGATAACCGATCCTAAGGGTGCTAAATTCCCTTTAAGGACGGCAATGCCCCCTTTATTCATATAGGCATTGTCGACGGAGTGGATGACATCCCGATTGAGGACTTCCGCATCTTTAATGCGGTCGCCTACGGTGCCGGTAATGGTCTTGGCGTCGGTGTGAATCAAGCCCAACTTCGAGACTTCCTTCATGACGGCGCAGATACCGCCGGCTTCGTCGAGATCCTGCATATGGTAGGTCCCACCGGGGCTCATCTTGCAGATATAGGCAGCCTTGCGGCTGATGGCATCGAACTCGTCGAGGGACAGCTGTACCCCCGCTTCATGGGCAATGGCCGGCAGGTGCAGGGCCGTGTTGGTAGAACCGCCGATAGCCATGTCGACGGCAATGGCGTTTTCAAAGGCTTCGAGGGTCATGATATCCCGAGGCTTGACGTCGCGGCGAACAAGGTCCAGGACGACTTCTCCGGCTTTTTTGGCCAGCATGCGGCGAAGGCCCGTATAAGCAGCCGGGATCGTCCCGTTGCCGGGAAGGCCCATACCCAAGACTTCGGTCATACAGTTCATCGTATTGGCCGTAAATAAGCCGGAGCAGGAGCCGCAGCCCGGGCAAGCGTGAAATTCCATTTCATGCATTTCTTCAGCCGTCATCTGGCCGGATTCGACCTTGCCGGCGGCTTCAAACATCGTGCTGACACTGATATTGCGGCCCTTATAGCGACCGGCCAGCATGGGACCGCCGCTGACGACGACAGTCGGGATGTTGAGTCTGCCCGCAGCCATGAGCATGGCCGGCACGATTTTATCGCAGTTCGGGATGAGGACTAAGCCGTCGAAAGCATGGGCCGTCGCTACGGCTTCGATGGAGTCGCAGATCAACTCGCGGCTCGAAAGGGAAAAACTCATGCCGCGATGACCCATGGCGATACCGTCACAGACGCCGATAGACGGAAATTCGATAGGCGTACCGCCGGCAGCGGCTACCCCAAGTTTAACAGCCTGGGCAATTTCGCCTAAGTGGACGTGGCCCGGAATAATTTCATTAAAGGCGTTACAGATACCGATCAAAGGCTTCTTCAAATCTTCGTCACTATAACCCATGGCATGGAACAAACTCCGATGGGCCGTTCGGGTAACCCCTTTTTTTACAACATCACTGCGCATAATATCCATCCTCTCTTTATGCCGTACTGGCAGCGGCATATCTATTACATATCCTTCACGGCCGTTTCCCCTCGAGAGAGAGAAATCTGGCCCGTCCGGGCAATTTCAATGATTTCATAGTCTTTCAGCATTTCAAGCAAGGCTTCAATACGATCTTCCCGGCCTGTAATGCGCATGGTCAGCGAATGTCGCTGGACATCGACAATCTTAGCCTTGAACAAATTCGCAATATTGGTCAATTCTTCCCGGATTTCGGGCGTCAGACTCCGTATCTTGATCATGGCCAGTTCATAACTGACAAAGGGGGCGTCATCAAGGTTTACCACCTTGATGACGTCGATGAGTTTTGCCAGTTGATTGACTGCCTGATCGAGTTCCCATCGGTTTTCGACGGACACGACGATATTGATGCGGGTCACATCGGATTCCTCCGTGTACCCGGCGTTAATGCATTCAATATTAATGGCTCTGCGGCTGATGAGGCCGGCGACGTGTGTCAGTACGCCGGGCTTATTGTCGCAAAGTAGTGCCAGGTGCTGTTTCGTCACTGGCCTTCACCTCCCAATACCATTTGATCCAATCGTTTTCCGCCGGGAACCATGGGATACACATTTTCATCAGGCGGAATGAATACATCGAGCAGGGCCGGTCCCTCCGTTTGGAATAACCAGGATACGGCATCATCCAATTTTTCCGGACTGCGGACACAGGAGCCGGGAACACCCATGGCTGCTGAAAGGGCCGTCAAATCCGGATTGTCGGCAATGACCGACTGCGAACAGTGACCACTGTAAAACATGCGCTGCCACTGATTGACCATGCCCAAGACGTTGTTGTGGAGAACGACGACTTTGACGTCGACACCGTACTTATGGAGTGTGGCAAATTCCTGACAGTTCATCATGATGCTGCCGTCGCCGGTAAAGAGGACGACCGTAGATGAAGGACAGCCGATTTTAGCACCCATGGCTGCCGGAAGGCCGTACCCCATCGTCCCCAGTCCCCCGGAGGTAACGAAATGCCGCGGTTTATTCAGGTTGAAGAACTGGGCCGACCACATTTGATGCTGGCCGACGTCGGTAACGATGATAGTATCCTCATCGGTCGCAGCCTGAACGGCATTAAAAATAGCCTGCGGAGAGATGGTTCCCTCCAGATGACGTGTCGCAAAGGGATGGGCCTTCTTCATGGATAAAACGACGTGCCGCCACCCTTCATATCTTTCATAAAGGGACTGTCCATAAGGTTTCAGTCCCTCACAGAGCCGCGGCAGAGACCAGCGAAGGTCGGCGTTGACACTGATATCGGCATGGACGATCTTATTGATTTCAACCTTATCGATATCGAAGTGGACAATGGTTGCCTGCGGCGCAAAATTCGCAGCGTCTCCGGTAACGCGGTCATCAAAACGGACGCCGACGGCAAGGAGCAAATCGCACTGGGTAACGGCCATATTGGCGGCGTAAGAGCCATGCATGCCGACCATTCCCAAGTGGCAATCCCAATCATCGGGGATACTGCCCTTCCCCATGAGGGTCGTTACGACCGGTATCCCGAGCGGCTGCACGATAGTGCGCAGGGTTTCTGCCATTTCCGATAAGATGACACCACCGCCGGTGAGGAGGACCGGCTGTTTTGCCTTAGCCAGGGACTTAACGGCACGGACCACATCGTCTTGACAGCCTTCCTGATTGCCGCTGTAACCTCTAAGGTGAACATCCTTTGGATATTCAAATTCAAAGGACGTGTCGAAGACATCTTTGGCAATGTCGACCAGGACCGGTCCCGGCCGGCCTGTCGAAGCGATGTAGAAGGCCTCTTTCAAGACCCGCGGCAATTCTTTGACGTCCTTTACGAGATAATTGTGTTTAGTAATGGGCGTCGTGATGCCGGAAATGTCAGCTTCTTGAAAGGAATCGCGGCCGATGAGTGGCGTCGCGACCTGACCGCTGATGATAACCAAGGGAATAGAATCCATATTGGCCGTCGCAATGCCGGTCACCATGTTGCAGACTCCCGGGCCGGAAGTTGCAAAGCAGACTCCGGTGCGCCCCGTCACTCGAGCATAACCGTCGGCAGCGTGAACAGCTCCCTGTTCATGTCCCGTCAAAATATGAGGGAACTCCGCTTTATATAATTCGTCGTATAAGGTTAGGACGGCTCCTCCGGGATAGCCGAATACGACATCTACACCTTCTCGCTGTAAGCATTCAAGGACAGCCTGTGCGCCGGTCATGTTCATTCTATTCACCTCGTTATCATGTCATTAAGAGCATGGTCTATGGACCATGAAGAAATTAGTCGTTCTGATCGTTGCTGTGGAGCCAGGGCATCATGGCGCGGAGCTTTTCACCGACCTGTTCGAGAGGATGTTCCGCGTGCTGACGGCGCATAGCTAAGAAGTGAGCCCGGCCACCGGCCTTGTTTTCGAGGAGCCAATCTTTGGCAAAGGCACCGGACTGGATGTCGTTGAGGACGTCTTTCATGGCCTGCTTCGACGCCTGGGTTACGACGCGGGGGCCGGCCGTATAATCGCCATATTCAGCCGTATCGCTGATAGATTTACGCATCTTGGCCATGCCGCCTTCATACATGAGGTCGACGATTAATTTCATTTCATGGAAGGTTTCAAAGTAAGCGATTTCCGGCTGATACCCTGCTTCGCAGAGCGTTTCAAAACCGTTGGTGATGAGCTGGCAAATCCCGCCGCAGAGAACGGCCTGTTCACCGAAGAGGTCCGTTTCTGTTTCTTCCTGGAACGTCGTCTGGATGACACCGGCACGCGTTCCGCCGATACCGCGGGCATAAGCCAAGGCTAAATCAAAACAAGTTCCCGTCGCATCCTGTTCAACAGCGAATACGTCCGGAACGCCGCCGCCTTCTACAAAGGTACGGCGAACGAGGTGACCCGGACCTTTAGGAGCTACCATGAAGACATCGACGTCAGCCGGCGGGACAATCTGTTTGAAGTGAACGTTAAAGCCGTGAGCAAAAGCAAGGGCACTGCCGGATTTTAAATTCGGAGCGATTTCAGAAGCATAGACATCCGCCTGTTTTTCGTCCGGAATGAGGACCATGGTAACGTCCGCTTCTTTAACGGCTTCGGCAACGGTCTTGACTTCAAGGCCGGCTTTTTTTGCTTTTTCGACAGATTTACTGCCTTCGTACAAACCGACGACGACGTCTACGCCGCTTTCTTTCAAATTCAAGGCATGGGCATGACCCTGGCTGCCATAACCGACGACAGCTACCTTCTTACCTCTCATGACATCCCAATTTACATCTTGATCATAAAAAACCTTTGCCATAATAACATCGCTCCTTTGAGTATAAAATAATTTATTCTCGTTGGAATTTAGAGATGCGTCGAAAGAGGTAACAAAAAAACTCCTATCCCTATGAGGGACGGAGTTTTTATTCCGCGATACCACCCTGATTCCCGGCTCATTGCTGCGCCAGGCTCTCTACAACGTACCAACATACGCGTTTCCTATAACGTGGAAAAGTCGTCAGTGCTTAGTGTACTTCAGCACTCCTCTTCAGGGATGATTTTCAATCGATCTTCACTATCGGCTCGCACCACCCGCCGACTCTCTGAAAGTATCCGAAGGACCTACTCTTTCCCGTCATCAGATTTTACTCTATGCTTTTGCGAGCCCTTATCAGTTCGGCTCGTTTGAAAAGCTTGAACACATTCTACAAAATGACGCCTCGTTTGTCAATGATTTTTTTGAAATTAATTTGAAATTCTTTAGTTAAACGCTTGACTTCCTAATATTTTTAGGAGTCCCGATTGTTGAGGTACCATTTCACAAATTGCTGGGCAATCCGCCCATTGCGGCCGGAATGTTCCATCTCCCAGCGCAGCCCTTCGATTCGCAGCTTTTCCGGAGCGAGATCAATGCCGGCTTTTTTCAATTCATGGCCAATGATTTCCAGATATTCATCCTGCGTCGGCGCTGCGTAATGAAGGATGAGGCCGAAACGGTCTGATAAAGAAATGGCTTCATTGGTGTTATCGTCACGGTAGACTTCTTCCCATTCATCATTGCGGTCATGCCAGGTCTCCTTGAGCAGGTGGCGGCGATTGGAAGTTGCATAAATAACCACATTTTGAGGTTGTGGCGTAACACCACCATCCATGGCCGATTTCAGGTACTTATAAGACGCTTCATTTTCATCAAAAGACAGGTCATCGAGAAACAAGATGAAACGCTTGCTGCCGATAGCGCCCAACGTTTCCATCAGAGGCTGTAGTCCCTGAAGCTGGTCACGCTGAAGCTGAACCAGGCGCAATCCTTGTTCATGATATCGTGAGACCAAGGCTTTGACTGCCGTCGACTTGCCCGTACCGCGAGATCCCGTAAGGAGAACGTTATTCGCTTCTTTCCCGCTGACAAAAGCCGCTGTATTGGCCATGAGTTTTTCCTTCTGGGCAGCATAGCCGATGAGATCATTCCAATCGAGGTGCGGGAAATTTTCAATCCCGATGAGCTGGCCGTCATCAGACAACCGAAAGGCCATGAAACGAGCAAGTTTACCGCGGCCGAAGGCGGCATAGTAATCGAGCAGTACGGCCGTGGCTTTTTCCGGCGTATCCGCCCCTTGAAAAGCTTTCTCTAAGGACCGAATGCAGGCGTCGTTTGTGACGGAAGCCGGCTCATAATCATCTAAAAATTCGATATCAAAGAAGTCAGAAGGCTGACGCTGTAAGTACGGAAATATCAGTTTCATATCGAAAGCCAAAGCCCGAGTCAGTCCCGTACCTGCGGTACCGACCCGTTCCATAACATCGGCAGCTACCGTACGTCCCTCAGAAAAAAGGTATAAAAAATACTGGCGCAGCACATTGCCCTGAAGCCCCAACCGTTCAGCCGCTTCCAATAAGGCAGCCGCACCGGCTCGCCGTGAAAACGAAGCACCTTGATCCGTATCTTCCTGAACATCCATCAAGGCCTTGATGACAGGATCCTTCAAAAAATCCCGGCAAACGACGAGGCCTCGTAAACTTTCACACTTCATAGAACCATCTCCCCCTTGCGGCACCGCTTTTGACGTCCGCAGTATTTGGGCTATTATACTTCTAGAATGGACAGCGGTCAAGAATCAGATCACCATCTATGCATAAATAACACTATTTTTATCAAATGTTATCCACTAAGGCATCGGCCATGCGGCACATACGAACAATAGGTTTTACATCATGAACGCGCATGATAGTACATCCCGAAAGGACTCCGGCCACACATGTCGCCCCCGTCCCTTCCATCCGCTCCGTTACGGGCAGGTCGAGGATCTTTCCGATAAAGCCCTTACGGCTCGTCCCCAGCAGCATGGGATACGGCAGGGCCGTCAATTCGCGCAGGTGCTTCATGACATAGACGTTCTGTTCAAAAGTCTTTCCAAAACCGATGCCCGGATCGGTAATGATTTGGTCTTGACGCATCCCGGCCCGGTCGGCAATCATGGACGAACGAATAAAGAAGCGCTTCATATCGCCGATGATGTCACCGTATTCCGTGCCGTCTTGATTATGCATGACGACGACGGGGACGCCGTGTTTTGCAGCAACTGAAGCCATTTTTCCCGGTTCCGGCCCATACTGCAGGCCCCAAATGTCGTTCATGATATGGGCTCCCGTGCTCATGGCATAGTCTGCCGTTTCGGCCTTATACGTATCGACAGAAATGGGCACCGGACAAGCATCGACGAGGCGGGGCAGTATTCGTTCCAATCGTTCAATTTCTTCAGCCGCCGAAATCGGCGTAAAGCCCGGACGGGACGATTCAGCACCGATATCGATAATATCGGCACCATCGGCAACCATGTCTTCCATATGGCGTAAGGCCGCGTCGATATCATTCCACTTGCCTCCATCCGAAAAAGAATCAGGCGTATAATTTAAGACCCCCATAATCAGCGTTCTTTCTCCGACAGTCAGCGTTTTTCCATCATTCCAGCGATAGTGACGAATTTCCATGGTAAATCCTCCTATAAAAAAAGAGATAACTCGGGCGCCCAAAAGGACGCACAGTCGTTATCCCTAAAAAAAAGTCCGTAACCTGTACGTTACTATGTAGTATACCAAAATAAGTACTTCCGGGCAATAAGGCCATTCTCAAAAGGCACTTGTTTTTCAGTAAAACACTTATCTCAATTGAATATATGAAACAAGGCCCTTTGTTGACGTAAAGTATGTATATGATATACTAAAAGGGGTTTATATTTACGAATTACAAGACAAAGGGGGATTTGTTATATGAAAAAGACGCCTGTTATCTTCATCGGACACGGAAGCCCCATGCTGGCCATCGATGAAAATGATCTTACGCGCGAAATGCAGCGAATCGGCGCCGACATTCTAAACAGCCCGGAAAAGCCAAAAGCCATATTAGCCATATCCGCCCATTGGTATGCGCCGGGTACATATATTCAAAGCGCCGAAAAACCACGTCAAGTATACGATATGTACGGCTTCCCGGAAGAACTCTACCAGCTTAAATATCCCGTCAGAGGCTGTTCAGACCTTACGAAAGAAGTCTGTGACCGCTTGGGCAGCGACGTTTCTATCAACGACAGCTGGGGCATCGATCACGGAACCTGGAGCGTCATGGTTCATATGTTTCCCGATGCTTCTATCCCCGTCGTACAGCTTTCGGTAAACAGCCATCTGAGAACGGAACAGTGTGTCGAAATCGGGAGAAAATTAGCCCCCTTGCGCGAGCAGGGATACCTGATTTGGGGCAGCGGCAACATCGTCCACAACCTGCGGCGAATCGAATGGAACAACCGCGGCGGTTCCGACCAGGCAGAACACTTCAGCCAATACATCGTAGACAACGTCCTTAACGGCAATATCGATGCCGTCATCAACTACCAAGAACACGAAAACGCAGCCTACTCCGTTCCTACACCGGATCACTATATGCCGTTGCTTTACTGTCTCGGCGCTGCCGGAGAAGATTCGGCCACCGTATTTAACAACACCTGCACCATGGGGTCTCTCTCCATGGCCAGCTTCATGTGGGCTTAAAGATTTAACTATATTTAAGACTTAATCATACAAAAGGCGATTCACTCTGTTATTTCAGAGTAAACCGCCTTTTTATGTGTGAAATATAATTTAGCGTTCCCGTAAGTATGATATGGAATGCAATATCATCAATGCCGCTTTGATTTTCTTAAAATAACCAACTTTATATGACCGGTTATTTTATTCCAAGCAAGGTTAGCATAAGCCATGGCGAGGCATAATAGACCATATACTGCACGCCTGTATGGACACCAAAATATCTGTTCAAAATGCCCCCAAACACAGCAATAGTCACAGCAATGGAAATACCTACCAAGCCTGCTTCAAAGTACGATATTACGACAATCAAACCGGCAAACATGCTGATAATAGCTTCCTGGCTAACATGTTTCAATACCCAAGCACTAGCTTTCCGTGCATAGTTCATCGAAAAAGGGTAAGCAACCAGAAAAGCAACGAACAACCCAATATAACCATAAACCAAGTAATCTACAGGGGTTAAAAAATTATGTAAATTATGAACCGGCTGTGCTGAAAAAACAGGCGGTGCATTAAACAATGGCGCTGCTGGTCCCAATCCAACGGGACTGAGTGGGATACCAAAAGCAAGCAAAGGAATGACCGTTTCTGCAATATAAGTGGCTTCTGTCGTGCCATTCATAACTGCCAGCGTTGTCGTCATCCGTTGGTATAACCCTTTTATTCTGGTCCCTACAAATTCCCCCATCATAACGGTCATACCAACAGGGCTGAACGTAAATGTAAGTGCTGAAACAGCCGCAGTCAACGCATTGTATAAAATCTGATGCTTAGATAGAATTTTCACCGGATTGGGAAAGTATCCCTTCCATGTTTTTAACTCCGGAGCAAGCCAAAATTCTCGTGCCTGACTTCTTGCTAAAAGATGGCGCGATCCCGGGAATAATATGGTCATTAAATCCGCAAACATCGGACCAATCGCAATCCCAAGAAACATACTAATAAATACGCCATGCCCAATACTTGCAATAGCCATTTTATTTAACCCTTGGACAAAGAAGGCGAACGGAATCAGAGCAAACAAACTGGCCCATCTGCCTTGAGAAGTATAGGCAATAATAATAGCTGCTACAGTAAATACAACGGGAGCCCATGCTTTAACAATATCTGCAAAGGGTGCTAATAAAGAAGCAAAGCCCACACTGATTGGCAAGGCTAAAAAAGCAGCAATAATCCCGCCAGATATCATTTTACGAAGAGCAATATGCGGAACTCCCAGTTTCCTCAAAACAGAAGCATCTTCAAGCATGGGGACGGCCATTGTATCTCCCGGCACCCCCATTAGAGCTGTGGGGATGGCATGTACCATGTGTTTAGAAATCGCAGCGGCCATAAACCAGGAAAAAATGGCTACCGGTGGGACCCCTAACAAAACGATTAATAGGGTAAGAGGAGCAATGGTTGATGTTTCATCCGTGCCAGAAATTAAACCGACACCGGAAAAAATGATGCCGCCAGCTAATGCCATCCCTAAAGCCCACAATAAATCACTGACAACAAAACCCTCCATCATGTTTCATCTCCTTTTAAGGCTTCCGACGATTTATTTTTATCGTGTCCATAGAATAATTCATATAGTTTCAAGTCTTTCATTTCTTGCAATACTTTGACATCTGCATATTTTAACTCTTCTTGTTCCTTACTTATATCAACATTTAATTCGTTCAATACTCTGTCCCGATCTTTTTCAGAAAATTCTTCTTCGTTCAGAGTCCGTTTGGGCTTAAATAACTTTGCAGATACGACGGCAGAAATAACGCATCCACCAATCCCAAATAGTAACGAATATGCAGAAACTAATTTAGGTGCTATTTCCGGAGCCTGTGTAATAATTATTTCATGGGCTCCTAAATAACAACTAATGCTTATAACAATTCCTATGACGATTCCCTTCCCTAAGTCATACAGATCAACCGTATCACCCCAGATGTCAGCCAAACACGTCTTTTTCATTGCGGGAACCTCCTTTAATTACATTCTTGTAATCAAGTCTTTGGCATATTCTACAGATATGTTTTTATCCGCAATCATTTTATCAACGACAGCTTCTAATACATCTCCCGTAGCTCCAGCGACTGTTGCAATATTTCTAGCATGAAGTTTCATATGACCTTTTTGGATTCCGTCAGTTGCTAACGCACGCATGGCTGCAAAATTTTGTGCCAAACCAACTGCGGCAATAATACGAGCTAACTCTTCTGCCGTTTTTACACCCAATATTTTAATAGCTGTCTGTGCCCCTGGATGAATTTTAGTGGCACCGCCAACTAATCCCACCATGATAGGAAGTTCAATCGATCCAGTCAGATTCCCTTCATCATCCTTTTCCCACCGGGTCATCGAGGTGTATTTTCCATATTTATAATACATGTAAGAGTGTGCTGCGGCTTCCATACCACGCCAATCATTGCCAGTTGCAACTACAACCGGATCCATTCCATTCATAATACCTTTATTACTGGTAGCCGCCCGGAAGGGGTCCGCTTCAGCAAAAGCATAGGCATCTATCATTCCATCAACAACAGATTCTCCACCAATAGCCTCTTTGGAAAAAGTAGCAGTTGCTCGTGCCAAGCGATACGCAGCTAAATTCGATAATATACGCAACTTCACCGTTCCTTTAGTAATTTTTTCAATCAATGGCGCTACCGCTTCCGCCATCGTATTAACGGCATTAGCTCCCATAGCATCACCCGTATCAACAATCAAGTGTACTACAACCATCGGGCCTATAATCGTGTCAATAACACGGACTTCCACATCTTTAGCCCCACCTGTAATTTTCACCAATACTGGATCTTTTGCATTAGCTTGATCAATAATTTCTTTTTTATGGTGTAAAATAGACTGACATGCAAAATACGGATTTGATACCCCTACAACTTGGACTTGGGCAATCATAATATTTCCCGTATAGCTGGTATGAAAGCCACCACTAGATCTTGCCATTTTAGCTGCATTTGAAGCTGCGGCGACAATAGATGCTTCTTCTACAACCATAGGAATGAGGCGTTCCTGCCCGTCAATGATAAAATTCATAGCTACGCCCATAGGCAGTTGATAAGTACCAATTACATTTTCAATGCAGTGATCCGCTATTGTATCGGAAAGTGCTCCCGGCTTTGTAATCGTATTTAATTCATCAGCCGTTAAATTAGAAAATTCCGCAACTTCCATTGCCCGTTGTTCCATTGTGAGTTTGTGAAATCCCGAATATTGATTTGTTTTCATGATAATTTCTCCTTAACTAAAGTTTAAAATTTATAACTCTTTATTGATTAGTCCTCGTCCACCTCAATATACATTCTCAGGAGAGCTGCTTCCATACATTTTCCCAATGTATCAAGGCGCAGTGAGCGTGTAGCACCGCCATCAAGAGCGTGGTGCATGACAAAATTAAATCCGTCCAACTGAGGCACATCATAACGAATGACATCTCCGAATACCAAGCCCTCAAAATGGCGACGAACATTTTCCGGCGTCAATTGTGCTTCCATAAATTTATAATATTTAGGTTCTCTTGCATAGATACAAATATTAGATGTATCACTTTTATCTCCACAACGGCCGTGAGCAATATCTTTTAACTGTACTTTCATGTTTTTATACCTCCTCAACATATGTCGTAAGCTTAATGGCATCTCTCGGGATTAACGTCGGCCAGAGAGCAAAGACTTCACTCGGACGACTGCGCCCTCCGAAGAAGCATCCCTGCGCCGGTCCATTCAGGTTGCTGACAGCTGCGACTTCCGGCGTAAGTTTCAAGCCTTCCTGCTTGTTTTCAGTCATGATGGCATAGCGAAGGACCACTTCATTGAGATCGGCATTAAGTTCCGGTGCCAGAGGGCCGTGAAGAGCGTTTACACCAAGATAACTTATATGCTTACGAACAATATGTGCATTTTTCATCGCTAATCGCTTATCGAGAATATCAGCTGCCATTTTGGCTTTGTCTAAAGCTCGCGGCCAGGAATATGGCAAATAAGCAATCGTGCGGTACCCTTCAAGATAACCTACGCAGAGCTTCAAGGTATCCGGGGCCGGTGTCCCGGTGACGCCTCGAACTGCCACATGGTCCCGTTCAATTTCTTCCAACGTAATTTTGCTGAAGTCGGCAACGGTATCGGGCGTAATGTATTTCGACGGATCATGAATTTCATAAAGCAGTTGTTCCTTAACGGACTGGGGTGTAACGAGGCCGCCGGTGTTCTTAGTTTTCGTCAAGATAAGGCTGCCTTTTTCACTGACTTCAACAATAGGATAACCCAGATTTTCCGGGCTGGGAACATGTTCCCAATCGTAATCATAGTTGCCGCCGGTTGCCTGGGCACCGCATTCACAAAGATGACCGGCTAAAATCCCCGTTGCCTTAGCCGTCCAGTCGTCTGATTTCCATCCGAATTCATACATAAGCGGAGCTTCAAACATAGCTGTATCGGTCGATCTGCCTAAAATAATGATATCGGCACCGTCTTCCAAGCATTTGACAATGGGTTCCACGCCATAATAAACATTCGCATTGACCATATTCGGCAAAATACGATCGATATCTTCGCCGGTATCCATATGTTTCATGGTAATGCCTTTTTCTCTGAGCTGAGGAATCATTTCACGCACATCATCACCGAGAACGTAACCTACTTTTAAGCTGTATCCGCCTTCGCGAACAACTTCTTTCGCCTTTTCAACGCAGGCTTTAACGTTCATCCCACCGGCATTGGTGATGACTTTCGTTCCTTTTTGCGTAATATAGGGCAGCATGCCTTTTAAAGCTGTAATAAAATCACGTGCATAGCCTGCTTCCGGGCGCTTTTCCTGCTGTCTTCTCATGATTGATAAAGTTAATTCAGCCAAGTAATCGCAGCAGATATAATCTAAATTATCCTCTCTGGCCATCGTGATAGGGGCATCACTTAAATCCCCCCAAAAGCCTTGTCCACCGCCGATTCGAATTGTTTTCATACGGGTTTACCTCTTTTCTTTGTATTGTATACATCACAGTATCGAAATGTTACTGACACGCCTTTCTATATGAAATTTTTATGCCAATCAAGAAAAGACGCCGAAAAAAGAAGTCCTCCATCTTTAGAGATTGGGATTCTAGCAGTGCTATCACCTTTAATTAAAATTTTACAAAAAAAACACCATGACCCATTCAGGCACACAACTGTATACCTAAATAGGTCATGGTGTTTACATAGTATACGATAAATTACGTGAAACATGTTTACATAGTATACATTTTATAATTCTTCATCAAACCCATATTGCTTCCACTTCTTATAAAAAGTGCGGCGGCTGATTCCTAGCGCCTTCATGGCTTTCGTTTTATTTCCGTTCGCCTCCAATACTGCCTGTTGAATTCGCTTCTTTTCAATCATTTGAAGACCGGATTTCAAGGAATAATCACGGTTATCTTCGACAGTATACGCATCAAAAGAAGGGTTCATACGGTCTTGATTTTCATGCTGCAGCAGGTCATCCGGTAAGTGTTCCAACTGAATGATTCCTTCATTACAAACAATAACAGCATATTCCATACAACTTTGCAGTTGGCGGACGTTGCCATTCCACGGAAAGGTTAAAAAATACTGTTTCACTTCAGGAGAGATTGTAACTTTTTTCCCATACTTTTGTGCATATTTCTCTAAAAAGAATTCCGCCAATAACAGAATATCTTCACCACGTTCACGCAGCGGCGGAATCGTTATTTTAAATGTGTTTAAGCGGAAATATAAGTCATCTCGGAATTTACCTTCCCGGACCATTTGTTTCAAATCGCGATTCGTCGCGGCAATAACCCTGACATCAGCTTTTTGAACTACTTGTGAACCTATTTTTTGGATTTCTCCGGACTGCAGGACCCGCAATAGTTTTGACTGCATGAAAAGCGGCATCTCGCCTATTTCATCTAAAAAAATCGTACCCCCATCGGCCTGCTCAAATTTTCCCGCCTTCCCACCTTTGACAGCACCGGTAAAAGATCCGGATGTATAACCAAAAAGTTCACTTTCCATTAACGATTCAGGAATTGCCGAACAATTCAAATTAACATAAGGCTGCCGTCGTTTGCCGCTGATTGCTAAGATTGCATTGACAAAAATTTCTTTTCCGGCACCGCTTTCTCCTTCGATAAGTACCGTCGCATCAGTCGGGGCAACTAATTCAGCCAAACGAAGGCATCTCAAAAAGTTAGGACTCTGCCCAATGACATGAGAAAATTCAACAGGCAAATTGGTTTCACTATCGGCTGCCGCTTTAAAAATAGATTGATTCAGCCGCTGGGCCTTTTCTAACTCTTCCTGACTCCGAGACAGCTCTGTAATATCATTAAATACCGATACAGCCCCGACGAGAGATTCGTCCTTCATGATGGGCGTAATGTTTACCCGTATTTTTTTCCCTCGCGTTTTGACTTCCACTAATTGATGAAGAACCGGTTCTCTATTCTGAAGAACCTGCAAAATAAGTGCTCCCGGTTCAATAGTTTTTACCTGCCTATGAAGCACCTTATCTTTCGATACAGCCAGAATCTTCGTATAGGCCTTATTGACATAAAGGATACGTGATGTCTTATCGACGATAACGATTCCGTCATTGACAGCATCCATGGCCTCCCACATCATGACACTGGCAATGGCATCATTTTCAGCCAACACACTCATAAAATCACCTACCTTACCAACAATATGATGAATACCTGCTGATACATAATATTTTTCAATAGAATTCATTCTTCCTCAGACGAATTCAAAGTCATTTGGTTATAAAAACATCTGCCCGCCTCTATCGTGCGTTACGATTATAGAGGATTCCCCCAATTACAACAAACAGCCCGGCGTAAACCGAGCTGTTGATTGTGTATTGAGAATCTCGTTACGAAGCCGTCTGGATATTTCCTTTTTCGATTTCAAAAATATGGATCGTATCGGTTTCTCCGGAAAGTTCTTTCTGAACTTCTTGGGCCACTTTTTGGGTCGCTGCCGAGCAGGTGAACAGGAAAATCTGTTCTTTTTTACCTAAGGACGCTAAAAAGTGAATGGCTTCTTTTTGGCGCTGTTCATCGAAGCGGACCAAGATGTCGTCGAGGATGAGCGGCATCGGTTCGATCTGCCGCGAGAAGGCCATGGCCAAGCTGACGCGGATAGCGAGGTAAATCTGGTCGCATAATCCGCTGCTCCACTGTTTTTCCGGTATGCGGCGCTGGGTACCGTCGACGGCGAAAAGCTGCTTTCCGTCGAGGCTGGCCTGAAGGGTATAACGCCCTTGGGTCATGAGATTGAGGTATTCACCGGCCTGACGAATGACGATGGGCTGGCGGACTCTTTCGTAGTAATCCTGCGCCTGTTCGAGCATGTACTGGGTATACATATAGGTCAGCCAGTCATCGACGTGGCGGTCCAAATCGGCCTTGCGGTTCTGCTGGGTCTGCAAGAGTTTCCCGTATTCATCGCTCTTAGCCATCTGACTCAGGCGTTCAATGATACTGCCTCGTTTTTCAGCCACTTCGGCCAGTTTCTTTTCGGCCTCGGCGATTTTTTTCTGATAGTAATCGCGTTCGTCGGTCCAGTTTTTCAGCGTGTGTATCTTCAATTCATGGCGCAGTTCCGACAATTTTTTAGGATTCTTGGCGATGAGCCGAATATGAGCCTCGGTTTGGTCATAGACTTCCTTATACTGTTGGAATTGACGGAATTTCAATAATTTGCTGCGGAATTCCGCATCGGTCTTGGCCCCGGCAGCGCTAAGCAGTTCCCGCTGCATCTGAACTTTATGTTCCCGTTCTTCGGCCAGGCTTTCAATCTGAGCTTCCCGTTCTTTCTGCTGACGGTCCTGCTCTTTGGCAACTTCTGCCTGGACGCGGATATCCTGCCACTGTTTATATACAGCTTCCGCTTCATCGGGCGATACGGGCTTTTTAACGCCGACTTCGCGGAAAATCTGTTCTGCCGTATCCGTCCAGCGGGAAATGGAACTGTTGACATCGAGTTTACGCCGCTTCCAATCGTTCGACGCCGTCGTCATCTGTTTCCATATATCCCAGGCTTCTTTGGCTTTGGCTATATCCGCCGTTTCAAGTTTCGTAAGTCCCGACTGATCGCGCCAGCCTTCCCAAGCCGTTTCACTGGCTAAGAGTTTTTTCTTGCAGTTATTTCCTTCTTCCTGCCAGGTGCCATAGATGGCATCGTACATCACTTTTTGTTCTTTCTGCCAGGCATTCTTTGATTCCTTCGTCTGCCAGTCCATGTACTGTTTGCGGACGCCGTCTAATTCCTGCTGCCAGCGATCGTTGGCGGCCTCCACATCTAAGTTGATTTCAGCGTCTTTTGAAAGGTCGCTTATCTGCTGATTAAGCTTCCCTAATTGATTCTCTATTTCAGCAATTTTACGGGGAATACGATCGGTCCCCGTTTTTTGACGGGCCAGGGAGATGACGGCGATGACGGCACAGGCCGCCCCGGCACCCAGTCCGAGGGTTGAGTCAAAGTCTGCCAGATATACCGCAGCGACGCAGGCGACCGCGGCTAAGAGAAAGAGCACGCCTAATACGATAAAGGCCTTCGACGGGCCCGTAGCCCCATTTTTTAGCCAATCGAGCTGTTCTTGCAGGGTCTGCCGTTCCGTAACGGCCGACTGAATGGCCGCTACGGCTGTCCCAACAGTATTCCACTCGTCTTTCGACTTTTCCGTATCTTCTTCATCAAGTTCCGGCGACGAGACGTTCTTGGGCTTGGCAGCCTGCCACTTTTCCATTTCCTGACGGCTGTGTTCAAGGGTTGAAGCCGCAGCCATTCCGCGCGGCCAGTCGACCGTTTCCGGAATTTCACCGGTAACAGTCCACCCTTTCAAGACCTCTGTCTGTTTGTTTTTTTCAAAATCCCAGTCTATTTCTTTATCTTCGTGTTCTTTTAATTCATCAAGGCCTTGCTTCCAAGCCGGAATACTGCGGTAAATATCCTCAATTTGAGGACCGCAGACGAGCCAGCGCTTCCATGATTCCTGAAAAGCCGGTCCCTTTTGGTTCATTTCTTTCAAGTGCTTAATCTGTTCGTCGATTTCCTTGATCTTTTGATCCATATCGGCCCATTTTTGAGCGCCATCTAAGGGAAACTGCGATACGTCAGCCAAATTCTGCATCTGCTGCAGAGCATCCTGACCGCGTTTATAGACATCCCAAGCTGCGATGGGCATGGAAATCTGCTCGATCTGCTGCTTTGATTCTTCAATATCGAGACGGATACGGTTTTCGATTTCATGCGTCGTCCGCTCCGTTTCCTGTAAGTTCGCGAATTCATCTTCATCAAAGGCCAGGCTGCTGATCCGGCGGTCGAAGTCTTTCTGTTCATTGAGGAGGGCATTGATGGGCTTTTTCCCCTGGGGAGATGCGACCAAAAGTTCCCCCATCTCTTTGGCCACTTCACTGCGGGCCAGCCCCATGGCGACGCCGCCTTCAATGCTGAAAAAGTGATTGCGAACGGCTTCGTTGGACAGGATTTTAAAGCCCTGAAGGTCCTCAAGGCCCATGGCGAAAATCTTATCGTAGGTCTGACGATCCAGCCCGTGCCACCACAAATCGGCCGGTTCTTCCTGAAGGTTTTCGTCACCGTTCGATAAGGTATATTCTTTTTCATTGCGGACGATCCGGTATTCTTTTCCGTCTTCCCGGCGGATATCCATACTGCCGAAATAGCCGTGCCAGTCGCCCCGCAAGTAGCCGAAGAACATGGAGCGAACATACTTCATAAGGGTCGTCTTCCCACTTTCATTACGGCCGTGCATGACGATCAGTCCGCTTTCCGGGGGATTCCATTTGACACCATGATAAATCCCGAAATCAGCTAATTCCATCTGTATAATCTTCATGACATTATCCTCTTCTATGTTCCAGCAAGCGCTGCATGCCCAGCCACTTGGCTTTTTCAAAGTTTTCCAGCAGGCGGTCGTCAGAAATCGCCCGGCCATACGCACCAAGGCGTTCGAACTCGGGCCGATTCATGAGGATATCCCGCAGGGCCTTTGCTTTTTCAGCAGGCTCCAATTTTTCTAAATTGTCGAAAACATTTAAATAATCGCCAATGGAGTCGGGCAATTTACTCCGTTCATCCATATTGATTTTCGGACGGGCCAGGTTGCGCAGCCGTTCGACCATGACGAAGGCATATTTTCCCTGTTCTTCTTCACGCCAGCTTTCCAGCCAGTACTGTGTCGCTTCCGGATTGTTGATGACATGGTACATACTGCCGCTGCCCGTAAAATTAACGGTCAAGAACGTCGGTTTCCCGATATCACGGCGCACTTTTTCTTTAGCAAAGCGCACGGCACCGCGCAGTTCCGATACGGACTCGAGGCCGTCGATGGCAATATCAATGCTTTCCCAGCGGACGATACTGGTATCGACGAACTCGATATTCGTCGTTCCATAAGGGCCGACTTCAACGTAATAGCAGCCCCGAGGACCGCTTTCCGTGCAGTCCAGCCCCTGGGGATTGCCGGCATAGACGATATACGGTTTTTCACATAAAATTTCGTGTTTATGAATATGACCCAAGGCCCAATAATCCATGCCGCATTCTTTTAAATCGTCAAGGGTGCACGGAGCATACGTCGACTCACGACTGCCGACTTGGGTGTGGAGCAGGCCGATAGAAAAGGTATCTCCGGCGGCACGGTTGAACTTCCAGGCCAGATTTTCCCGCTGTTCGCCTTTAGCATAGCTTTGGCCGTAAACGGCAGCCGCTTCTTCGCCGTCAACGAGCAGAGGTACCCGTTCGACAGCCTCTGCCGAAAAGATATGGACGTTGGGCGGGAAAGGTATTTTTGCCTTCCAAGCTTCCAGAGGGTCGTGATTGCCAAGAACGGCAAAGACCTGAATTTGATGCTGGGCCAATTTATGAAGCAGCCGCACGTAATCAAGCTGAGCCGTGAGATTGTGATTGGCACTGGTATAGACGTCACCCGTAATCAAAACGGCGTGAACTTGTTTATCGATAGCCATCTGTACGATTTTTTGAAAGGCCCGGACCGGAGCTTTGCCGATGATACGCTGCCAGCGATCATCGATGGCGGCCAGATTATGGAACGGGCTTCCTAAATGAAGATCTCCGCATTGAATAAACCGCAAATTTTTCGCCATTATTATCCTTCCTTCTCTGACCATGCTGCATGCAGGGCCGCAACGGCATCACGGAGCTTACAGCTGGGAATTTTTGAAAATGACAGGAGAAACTCATTGTCCGTTTCCTGTGAGGGTGTTTCATAAAAAGACTGCATGGATAAGACGCGGCAGCCTTGCTGTTCCGCTTTTTTAAGCAAATCCGATTCTGACAAGGGGCTGTGCAGGCGGACGTGACAGTAGATGCCGGAAACGAGTTGGCCGACGACGATTTCCCGGCCAAAGGCCTCCACGAGGAGTTTCCTCAGGAATTCGCCTTTTTCCTGATAATCCTTACGCAGCCGGCGAACTTGGCGTGAAAGTTCGCCGCTCTGGATATATTCCGCCAACACGCACTGTTCCGGCACAGAAGCGCCCTGCCGAAAGAGACCTCGCCGGGCATGGTATAACGGCATGAGTTCCGGCGGAAGCACCATATAACTCAGGCGGACAAAAAAAGGCAATACCTTCGAAAGGGCCCCCATATAGATGACGCGGCCACTTCGGTCCAGTCCCTGAAGTGCCGGTACCGGTCGGCCGTAATAGCGAAGCTCGCTGTCGTAGTCGTCTTCGATAATGAGTCCGTCAGTCTCTCCTGCCCATTGGAGCAGACGATGGCGAATGCCGGCCGGCATGACTGTTCCCGTCGGAAACTGATGGGACGGACTGACGTAGACCAAGCGAACGTTGCTTTGCTCCAGCTCATCGACCTGAAGGAGACCGCCCTTAATAGGAATGGGAACGATGGAATAGCCGCTGTTGCGAAAGATTTCCCGCCCCAGTCGGAATCCGGGCTCTTCAACGCCGATGCAGTCGTATTTACAGCGCAGTAAGTGCGTCAATATGCCCAGCAGGGAAATCGTACCGGCACCGATGACAATCTGTGAAGGCGCTGCATGGACACCGCGTGTTTCATAGACGTAACGGCTCAGAGCACGGCGCAGATCAGGGACGCCCTGGTCGTCATTGGCCGCCAACAGGCGATCCGGCTCTGACAAAACACGATTCATGTACTTTCGCCAAATATCGAGGGGGAATCGCTCCAAGGCCATGTCGCCGCTGGCGAAGTCATAGTCATACACCGGCTGGTGTACGATTTCCTGCACCCGCATTGGACGGCCTTCTTCCGGCAGCTGTTCCCGCCGGCCCAAGGAAGCAACTTCATAGCGTGCTTTGTGCCGGCGCAGGATATAGCCTTCACTGGCCAATTGGTAGTAGGCCTTTTCTACGGTCATCTTGCTGATGCCGGCAGCTTGAGCCAATTCACGCACAGAATCGAGACGCATACCGGCTACCATGCGGCTCGATTCTATTTCCTGGCGATAATATTCGTAAATTTGTACATAAAATGGTTTGCTGATAGATTTGTCGAGTTGCAGCATTGCATCCGGCCTAAGGCCCCTTCTCCCCTCTGTGGCGTCGCCATGTCTATGGTTGTCTCTGTAATATTATATTGTACCGAAAAATGCGCCGCCTGAAAAGGGGGATACCCGGCGATTCCTTGGCAAATCCATATATTTTCTTATAAAAACTATCTTACGCTCATAGCAGCCGCAATCGCAGCACCGACGGAGACCCCATCTTGGATGAGAATCGGATCGACGGAAATCTGTTTTTCCCGATTAGGACCTTCATTTTGGCAGGCCTGCATGGCATCTTCCATCATAACCAAGGCACCTCGAACGTGTTTTAAAACACTTCCGTCAATGGCAATGGTCTGACTCGGAATGGGCAGCTCTTTATATAAATGATGCAGAATACCACAGCCGACGGCGCCGACAAGCTGAGCTGAACGCACAAAAATAGCCGCTCCGATATGCCTTATGGGGCGCACATCTTCCACGCAGACGATGCGATTCCACAGCCGCCCCATCGTAAGCCGGCCTTGTTGATCATCATCGTTCCCAATGATATCATTCATTGCCTCCGTCGTAAAAGGAGGCAGTTCCGGAGTGTCAAAGTAGGTCAACAGCGTTTGGCGAAAGAGTTCCGAAGCATAAGCGCCGCTCATCATCTTTTCCAGTTTATGCAGCCCCGGCTGAGACGATCCGGCATCGACGGCCTCATCCCAGTGATGACCCGTAACGCCGTTGTAATCGCCGGCCTCTAAGTTAACGATCATATTCCATTCCGGCTCATAATAACAGGCATTAAACCCGGTACCGCAGACCATACCGATACGGACCTTCTCCATCGTATAAGACGCCGACAGCAAGAGGGCCGTCGTATCATTTACAAGGGCCACGGGCTCGATGTCGCTGAGTCCCTGCCGCCGGAGCGCCGCTTTCAGCAAGGCGTTGACGTTCTCGCCTTCGACCCCGGAAACGGCAATTTCCTTAGACCAGGAGAGGAGGCGCCCGTCTTCGATACCGGTCCGCTTCAAGGCGAAAGAAAAGGCGTGCCCCAGTCGATAAGACTGGCCGCTGCGAGCTACTTTGCCGACAAGACGGGCCAAGAAATCAAAGAGTTCTGACGCCGTCGTCGAAGAGGACAAGTAATCGTACTCACCGTCCACTTTCAGCGGTCGGGATACCTTTTTTTCGACGATATAGCAATGTCGTCCCAAGAGGCGAATCCGCGAGGCTCGAACATTAGTCCCACCAAAATCCAGTGCCAAAAATACGCCCTTTTCATCCCCTTCCGGCAGGGATGCATACGATTTTTCAGCCGAAACCGTGGCTCCGGCCTCACCGGCCAAGGCCCTGTCGATATCGGCCGAGAAATCACGGGAAATCGCCTGCAGCCGCTCATCAGGCAAGTAAAAATAACGGGCAATATCCGTCCAATCCATCCGTTCATTCATGACAGTCATCACCTCTCGTGAGTTTATAATTTTATTATACTATGTTCCCTGTCACGCCGCCAGTCTGCTCTATTTTGACCATATCGGTCAGGGATACCGTTTGGTACTGATTGGCATAAAACGATTGACTTTTTCAGGCAATCGTCTATAATCAAAGGTAGAGTGAGACCGAAACAAAAGGCCGCACGAAGGGGTACACCACCTTGGGTGTAAGTCTTCGTGCGGCCTTTTTTTAATGCATAGAAAGGAGGGCCAGCATGATACGCATCAACGGCAAGGACATCGCAGCAGACGGCCAGAACCTGCTGTCTTATCTTACCGACCAGGCTTATCGCACAGACCGCATCGCCATCGAACTGAACGGCACGATCGTACCGCGTAAAGCTTATGACACGGTGACCTTAAAAGACGGCGATTCCATGGAAATCGTCCACTTTGTCGGCGGGGGCTAACCCTTCTGACTAAGCAGAAAACCTACACAATATAAAAGGAGTGTCTCCCAATGGAAAAGAAAGATACACTGGTCCTTGGCGGCCATGAATTCACGTCCCGTTTCATCTTAGGCTCCGGCAAATTTTCTGTCGACCTCATCAAGGCGGCAGTCGAACAAGGCGCCGCACAAATCGTCACCATGGCCCTGCGCCGCGTCGAAGCCGGTGAAAAAGACAATATCTTAGACTTCATCCCCAAAGACGTCACCCTGCTGCCCAATACGTCCAGCGCCAGAACGGCTGAAGAAGCCGTCCGCATCGCTCGTTTATCGCGGGAAATCGGCTGCGGCGACTTCATCAAAATCGAAGTCATGCGCGACTCTAAATACCTCCTGCCCGACAACAACGAAACGATCAAGGCTACGGAAATCCTCGCAAAAGAAGGTTTCGTCGTCCTGCCCTACATGTATCCTGACCTCTACGCAGCCCGGGCCCTCGTCGATGCCGGTGCCGCTGCCATCATGCCCTTAGCCTCTCCGATTGGCACCAATAAAGGCTTATCGACAAAGGACTTCATCCAGATTCTCATCGACGAAGTCGATCTGCCCATCATCGTCGACGCCGGCATCGGCCGTCCGTCCCAAGCCTGTGAAGCCATGGAAATGGGTGCCGCTGCTATCATGGCCAATACGGCTATCGCAACGGCCGGCGACCTTCCTCTCATGGCCAAGGCCTTCGGCGAAGCCATTCGCGCCGGCCGCAACGCCTATCTGTCCGGCCTCGGCCGCATCCGTGAAACGGCATCGGCTTCAGATCCGCTTACCGGTTTCTTAGGTGCCTGAGGAGGAATGCGATCATGACAGAAGAAAAACGTATCGACCATATGACCTACCTGCCGGGCATGGAAATCCTCGATTCCGACATGCTCGACCAAGTCGTCGCCATTCACGATTCATTTAACAATGAAGACTTTACCGCTAAAGACGTCCGCATGGCCTTATCGAAAGAACGCTTGGACCCGCGGGACTTCATGGCCCTCTTATCGACGGCAGCTGCCCCGTTCCTCGAAGAAATGGCTCAAAAAGCCCATTTGGTCACGCGCCGCCACTTCGGCAACAACATTTCCATCATGACGCCGATTTATTTTGCCAACTACTGCGACAATCACTGCATCTACTGCGGATTCAACTCGCACAACAAAATAAAACGGGCCCGTCTGAACGATGAGGAACTTCACCAAGAATGCAAGAATATCGCCGACTCGGGCATTGAAGAAGTCATCATGCTGACCGGTGAAAGTCCGAAGATGAGCGACATCAAGTACATCGGCAACGCCGTCAAAATCGCTCGCCAGTACTTCCGTGTCATCAACATGGAAATATACCCGACCAACACCAAGGACTATACCTATCTCCACGAATGCGGCGCCGACTATGTCACTGTATTCCAGGAAACGTACAATTCCGACAAATACGAAACGCTCCACTTGGCCGGCCATAAACGAATCTTCCCGTACCGCTTCTATTCTCAGGAACGGGCTATTCTCGGCGGCATGCGCGGCGTCGGCTTCGCAGCCCTCTTAGGCCTCGACGACTACCAGAAAGACGCCCTGGCAACGGGCATGCACGCCTGGCTCATGCAGCGCAAGTACCCTCACGCTGAAATCTCCCTGTCCTGTCCGCGTCTCTGCCCGATCATCAACAACGACAAAATCAATCCAAAAGATGTCGATGAACGGAAACTGACGCAGATCATCTGTGCCTATCGCTTATTCATGCCTTACGCCAACATCGTCGTATCGAGCCGTGAAAGTGCTTCCTTCCGCAATGCCATCATGAAGATTGCAGCCACCAAGGTATCGGCCAGTGTCTGCGTCGGCATCGGCGGCCACCTGCATCAAGACGGGTCGGAAATGGGTGATGAACAGTTTGAAATCACCGACGGCCGTTCCTTCGACCAGATGTACGCTGACATCAAGAACATGGGCCTCCAGCCCCTCACGAGCGAGTATATTTATTTGTAATACTTATCTGATATCCACTATTAAATACCTATATAGAACTACGACAAAAGCAGGTCAGGACCTAATCCACCCCGACCTGCTTTTGTCGTAAACCCGCATGTTCTAAAGCGTTTAACTCATAGGAGGGCCCTATTATATTCTATTGGTATAATCATTGACGTTAGTATGAGATTACTGTATATTTGTAGTATAAAATACTCTAATATTCAGGTGATAATTGTGTTAAAAGTAGCTGCCATTACAAACCACGAACTTGCGGCGACAAACTACTGGGACCAGCTCGAACAAATTGCTGCATCCGACGTAGACTTCATCGTCCTTCGTGAAAAAACGCTCTCTGAAGATGACTACACGGACTATGCCAAACGGGCACTTCGCCTCTGCAGCATTCACCAAAAGACGTGTATCCTTCAACATTTTGGCAAAGTCGCCATTCGACTTCACATTCCTCGTTTCCAATGCTCCTTGTCATACCTTGAAAGCCACTCTTCCTTATTGTATTATATGACGACCCTTGGCGTTTCCGTCCATACCGTAGAAGAAGCCGTCCGAGCCGAAGAACTTGGCGCCACCTATATCATGGCCAGCCACGTCTTCCCGACAGACTGCAAACCGGCGGATAAACCGATCGGCGTCGATACGGTAAAGGCCATTTGCAGCGCCGTAAACATTCCCGTCTACGCCTTAGGCGGCGTAAACCCCACGACGGTATCCCAGCTTCAGGACTCCCAAGTTACCGGCGTAGCCCTGATGTCCGGTCTCATGACCTGCCCGGATGTTCCGGAATACTTAAAAGAACTTCGTTCCTAAAGAATACGGGAGGGCAGAATGACTCAAGCATATATCATCATCGACATGCAAAATGATTTTATCGACGGCTCCTTAGGTACGCCTGAGGCTCAAGCCATCGTCCCCCATGTCGAAGCAAAAATCGTTGCCAGCAAAAAAGATACCGAACAAGAGACGGATCTGATCTTCACGCAGGATACCCACGACAACGATTATCTGGAAACCCGGGAGGGACAGAAACTCCCCATTACCCACTGCATCAAAGATACGCGGGGCTGGCGCATCTGCAAACAGCTCCTGCCTTACACGCTCATGGCGGAGATTTTTGAAAAGCCGTCTTTCGGCTGCCCGGCCTTGGTCGATGAAGTCAAAGATTATGACCGACTCGTCCTCATGGGGCTTTGTACCGATATTTGCGTCATTTCCAATGCCATCTTATTAAAGGCCCATTATCCGGAAAAAGAAATCGTCGTCGACAGCACCTGCTGCGCCGGCTCAACGCCGGAGGCCCACGAAATGGCTTTAAAGATTATGCAGAGTTGCCAAATCGATATCGTATAACTTCATACGTAAAAGGCTGCACATCTTATGATGTGCAGCCTTTTTGCATCTGTCCGTCCAATAGATAGTCCCGGCGAAATCAGGCAATGATGCCCGTAATCGTCGCCTTGTTTTGATTGTTATTAATCTTCTTTTCGTATCCTTTGAGAATAAGGCAGCCGATAATACCGCCAATAATCATGCCGGCAAAGGCCGTCATTTCCGGCGTCGCCTTTACCTGACCGCCCAAGATGTAGCCGATGATGCCGCAGACGATGATGAGCAGCAGCGGAACACCGAAACAGACGATGCCCTTGACCCCCATGCCGGCATCAGGAATATTAAACTGCACAAACTGGCCCTTCTTAGCACCAATGGGATTGACCGCGTCGATGACGACGTTGTCGGCGCACATGCTGTCACTGCACGGCGAGTACAGATTACTGCGGTTGGTCTGGATCTTGACCAAGCCGTCGGCACAAACTTCTTCAATAACACCCGTTCCTGTTCTCATATAACTCTCCCCTCGATAGGTAATGAAGGCTTAAAAGCCCAGATCTTCTCCAACTAAGATGACCTTGATTCGGCCCTGAGGCTTACAGACCCGCGTCCGAACGACTTGAGCACAGATGCTTTCCGGGTTCGTACAATGGGCACACATCCCCGTTTTAGCACAAGGTGTCCCGGCATTGGGGAAGCGACCGATATTTTTCGGCGACGCTACCGTATGGGCCCGTTCAATACCGATTTCAACGGTCGGAACGACTTTATTCATGCCGACGATGACGATGACCTGTTTCGGGCCGTAGCAAAGCGCTGCCACGCGGTTGCCATTGCCGTCGATGTTGATGAGCTGACCGTCCTGAATGGCTGCATTAGTTCCCATAATAAAGGTGTCGCAGAGCAAGGCCTTGCGCATCAATTCGACCCGTTCTTCCGGCGTTTTGGCCGAGTCGCGGTCGATGACCTGATTGTGTTCCAAGACATAGGGACGCAGGCCGATTTCATTAATCGAAGCCGAGCCGCCCCAAGAGACGACATCCGTTTCCGAAATATAAGAAATCGCTTGCTTCAATGCCTCTTCTACGGTCGGACAGTATGTCGCCTCAAAGCCACGGGCTTCAAATTTCTTAGCTACTAACGGTCCTTTAATGTCATACATGCGGTGGGTCATATCGGTTCTATCCATGCTAAAAACCTCCTATTTTGCCAGCATTAATTCTGCCGTAGCTTCGGCAGCTGGCGTGCCGTCGGCATGGGTTATACGCCCTTTCATGATAAATAAGCGACGACGGTGTACTTCCGGCCAACCTTCGATTTTAATCGTTTCGCCGATGCGGATGGCGCTGCGAAAGCGTATCTCGAGCCGTGCCGTATAAGCCGGTTTCCCCGCAGTTCGAAAAACATAGTCCCCCATGACTTCATCCAATAAGGTACTGGTCAGACCGCCATGCATCCGATCTCCATAGCTTTCATGCTCCGCCTTCGGTGTAAAATAAGCCACACAGCGGCCGTCGTCTATATGCATATCCAGTTTCAGACCAATCGGGTTATCACGCCCGCAGCCGAAACAATGATTCGTAGCGCTAGCGCCTTCCATAACACACCCTCCTCTATTTTAATACTCTTTTATTATACTATATTTGGCAAGTCTCGTGAAAGATTCGGCAGGCATTGTGAACAGGTTCACCCGCTGCGAAAAGTTTAATTATTCGAAAATGGTTATCATCTTTATATTGACAATCGATTTCAAATAAACTATACTAAAGGCAACAAAGCGAAAGGAGGGCATACCGATATGAATTTAGATTGTGTGCTAATTAATCACTGTTCTCCGACTCTAGCGGGACTTAAACAGGCATCCCTTCTCTGTCTCCCCCGGCTCGAGGACGGTCAAACTTATGATGAATTAATTGAAAATTACAATCATAAATATAATGCTAAAGGATTATATTTTCGCATCTTGTATGCCTGTCCTAAGCGCACCTTGCTGTATGTATACCGTCCAAATGTAGTTTTAAGGTACATACAGCGGCGAGACATTTCTTCATTTTTGCAGCAATTCGGCTATGCAGACTGTCAGGATATATCGGCATTTTTAGACCGTCTCGCATCGCGTTTTGCAGAAGACGGCTGCTTTCCTCACGAAGCAGGCATCTTTCTCGGCTATCCCTTGGAAGATGTCTGCGGGTTCATTACCAATCGGGGAAATCACGCCAAACTCTGTGGTGAATGGAAGGTCTACGGCGATGTCCACGCCGCAGCCCGCACGTTCCAGCGCTATACCTGCTGCCGACAGGATTATTTAAATCGCTTTGCAATTGGGACAACATTAGAATCGCTCATCGTAGCATAAGGAGGATTTAATCATGGTAGAAATCGCATATTGGAGTGGAACAGGTAATACGGAAGCAATGGCAAGTGAAATTGAAGCAGCTGTCAAAGCTGCCGGTGCAGATGTAGAATCGGTTCGCTTCGAAGATACCACCGTCGATGATGTAGCCGGTAAAGACGTTATTTTGCTCGGCTGCCCGGCCATGGGTGCTGAAGAATTGGAAGACTCCATTGTCGAACCATTCTTTGCAGACCTCGCTCCCAAATTAAAAGGCAAGAAAGTCGGTCTCTTCGGCTCTTACGGCTGGGGCTCCGGCGAATGGATGGATAATTGGAAACAGCGTACGGAAGACGCTGGCGCCACCATCATCGGGACGGCAATCGTCAACGAAACACCGGATAATGCTCCCGAGTGCAAAGAATTGGGCGAACTTGCCGCTAAGGCATAAGTTGTTTTAACTTCATATTCATTCTCCTCTAGGAAAGGGGCTGCATACCCGACACAGTATGCGGTCCCTTTTCTCATGTCTTAGCTGTTTTTTTCGATTGGGAACGTTTTTGATCCCAATTTTATACGTTTTTGTCAAGCGCCCATGCGATATCGATACAGTCATTCTCTACTTTCATGGTACGCATTCCCGCTGGCTATGCTACAATAATAACGGATTACATTCATTCTCATTTTTTATTTTTAAAGGAGGCTTTATTGCATGAGAGACCAGGTCTTTTCTATTTTACAGGCTGTCGGTCGCAGCTTCATGCTGCCTGTAGCCATACTACCTATCGCCGGTCTGCTCCTCGGTATCGGCGCGTCTTTCACAAACGCCACAACCATCCAGACCTATGGATTGGAAAACATTCTCGGGAATGGGACCATCCTTCATTCCCTGCTCACCATCATGAGTGATGCCGGCAACATCATCTTCGGCAACTTGCCGATCATCTTTGCCGTCGGCGTCGCCATCGGCATGGCCAAACAAGAAAAGGAAGTCGCCGCCTTGTCGGCGATGATCGCCTTTTTCGTCATGCATGCATCGACGAGTTCCGTCTTAAAATTGACGGGCAAGGTACTCGCCGACAATACCGTTTCCCCTGACGTCCTCGAAGGTACCATTGCCAACATCAACGGTATCATGTCCCTTCAAGAAGGCGTTTTCGGCGGCATCATCGTCGGTATCGGCGTCGCCTACCTGCACAACCGCTTTCATAAGATTGTCCTGCCCGATGCCTTATCGTTCTTCGGCGGCTCCCGTTTCGTTCCGATCATCTCAACCGTCGTCTACATGTTCGTCGGCATTGCCATGTACTTCATCTGGCCTGTCGTCCAGAACGGCATCTTTGCCCTCGGCGGTTTGGTAACCGGCACGGGATATGTCGGGACCCTCATCTTCGGTATCATCAAACGTGCCCTCATTCCGTTCGGCCTGCACCATGTCTTCTACCTGCCCTTCTGGCAGACCGGCGTCGGCGGCTCCATGATGATCGACGGCAAGCTCATCCAGGGCGGCCAGAACATCTTCTTTGCTCAGCTGGCCTCTCCGAACGTCGCTCATTTCAGTGCCGACGCAACACGTTACTTCTCCGGTGAATTCATCTTCATGATCTTCGGTCTCCCCGGCGCAGCCCTTGCCATGTACCGCACGGCAAAACCGGAAAAGAAAAAGGTCGCCGGCGGCCTGCTCTTATCCGCAGCCTTGACGTCCATGTTCACCGGTATTACCGAACCGATTGAATTCTCCTTCCTCTTCGTCGCACCGATGCTGTTCTACGTCCAGGTCATCCTGGCCGGCGCAGCCTACATGATTGCCCATATCCTGAACATCGCCGTAGGCCTTACCTTCTCGGGCGGTCTCCTCGACCTCTTCATCTTCGGCATTCTGCAAGGCCAAGACAAGACGAGCTGGATGTACATCATCCCCGTCGGCATCATCTACTTCTTCCTGTATTACTTCATCTTCACCTTCCTCATCAAGCGCTTTAACTTAAAGACACCGGGCCGTGAAGACGATGATACGGCAACGAAGCTCTACACCAAAGCCGATGTCAAGGCCCGCGATGCCGCAGCCAAAGAAAGCTCAGCCGACAAGGCTTCCGGCGATGCCGTCAGCCAAACGATCACTCAGGCCCTCGGCGGCAGCCAAAACATCACCTCTGTCGATGCCTGCGCCACCCGCCTGCGCTGCACTGTTGCTGATTCCGCTCTGGTAAACGACGCAGCCTTGAAAGCAACCGGCGCCGTCGGCGTCATCAAGAGAGGTACCGGCGTCCAGGTCGTTTACGGACCTCAGGTTGCCGTCATCAAGACCAACTTAGAAAATTACCTGGCAACCAATCCCCAAGACGGCCCCATCGAAGCCTCCCCGGAAGCGGCACCGGTTGAAGAGCCGAAAAAAGAAGCGGCTCCCGAAAAATCAGACGCTGAAAAACGCTACTTCAACTCGCCCTTTACGGGAACCCTCCATCCGATTACGGAAGCTCCGGATGAAGCCTTTGCCGGAAAAATGACCGGCGACGGATTCTTCGTCTATCCGGAAAATGGCGTAGTCTATGCACCGGAAGACAGTACGGTCACCTTCGTCTTCGATACGAAACATGCCCTCGGCATGACCACCGCCGACGGCGTCGAATACTTGCTCCACATCGGCATCGACACGGTCAACCTTAACGGCCAGGGCTTCAAAGTCTTCGTCGAAAACGGTCAGGAAGTCAAGAAAGGCGATAAACTGATGGAATTCGATGATGAATACATCAAAGCCAACGCGCCTTCTGACGCTTGCTTATGCATCTTCACCGACACGGACCAAGTCCCGGAAGTACACCTCGCTGCGAGCGGCAAGGTAAAAGCCGGCGACCAGGCTGTCTATTTCTAAGCCGATTACTAAGATAAAAAAATGAGATGCCCCTTCGGGAGCATCTCATTTTTTATACCCTTAATAGAGACTTTTATAGATTTCGTAAACGTCGTCATAAGACAAGGGAACAAAGTTATGGGCCATCAATCGGCCCTGGTTTTCCATGACCGACTTGGCAAATTCAGCCAGTTCCGCTTCCTTGACCCCGTATTCATGAAGGGCTTTCTTCGGCAGGATGACGTTGAGCAGTTTTTCCAGCTCATCGTAAACAGAGTCGGCATCACAACCCAGAATTCCGGCAATAAAGGCGTTTAACCGGGCAATTTCACCGTTCGATTTAATCGTCATATAGCGTTTCATGACGCCGGTAAACATGGCGTAATTCGATTCACCGTGAGGCACGTGATAATTAGCCCCCAAGGGGTAACTCATAGCGTGAACAGCGGCACAGCCGGGAACGCTGAAGGCGATGCCGGCCCAAGTGCTGGCCAAGAGAAAATCTTTCATCAAGGGAATGCGGGCTTCCGGACCATGGTCGCGGATCTGTAAATAGCCGCTGAGGATTCGTTCAATGGCCTGATAGCTGAAGACGCGGAAACTGGCGCTGGAATCAGGCGACAGGGCCGATTCTACGGCATGGACCAGAGCGTCGATAGAGCTCGTCGCAAAGACCGGAAAAGGCAGTGTCTTCAAGAGCTGAGAAATGAGGACGGCCTTATCGGCATAAAGGGCGTCGTTGGCGATGCCTTTCTTCGTATGGCGGCTGATGAGGGCCATGACCGAAACGTTAGTCACTTCACTGCCTGTGCCGCACGTCGTCGGAACCAGGATCAGTTCTTTGCCCTTTTCAATGGCCGTCTTGCCGTCAAAGAGGTCGAGAATCGGACTAACCGTCTTCAAAACAAAGAGCTTGCACAGATCCATGACCGTGCCGCCGCCGATGCCGATAATTCGTTTCACATCAGCCGGTATATCTCGGTAAATGGCTTCGGCCATCTCGTCAGACGGCTCGCCGCTGCCGTATTTTTCCTGAAAAAGAACGTGGCAGGGAAGGTTCAAGGCTTTAAAATTCGGGTCGAAAATATACTGATTGGTGATAATCAAATCATTTGCCCCCAGATGAAGATCGGAAGCAAAGTCTCGGCACGTATCATAAGAGTAAATCGTCGGTTTAAGCTGTAATTCAATCATTCGAACAGACTCCTTTCAAAAGCAGTATGGCTATTATCTACAGTGTACAAAAATGCAAAGCGTTTTTCAACCGTATCGGCTCCATGCCATTCGTGCTATAATAAATACATTATGGGAAAGGACGGGTTCTGGTGTTCCCTCTGGTCTTCAAAACCAGCGTGAGGGGTTAACAGCTTCTCAGGTGGGTTCGATTCCCACCCTTCCCCGCCATAATCAAGGCCTCCGAGACAGGTCCTGGCCTGTGATTCGCTAAAACAGCCAATAAGACAGTAAACAGCCCTTTCCGGTACAATCGGAAAGGGCTTGTTTGTACGGCAGATTCTGTTGTCGAGCGATTAAAATTTTTGACCGGCCTTATCTTTCTTTAACCATTCGATTAAGACTTCTTCACGTCTCATCTCGATGCCTTTCAATTCTTCCGGCGTCCAAGGATAGAGGCCGGTTCCCGTCTTGGCCCCGAGCCGGCCTTCATCGACGCACTGTTTCAGGAGAGCCGCGCCTTCCTTATCGTCGGCCAAGTCGGCATTTAGATAGGCCGAAATATTGTAGAAGACGTCGAGACCGCCAAGGTCGGCCGTTTCAAGAGGCCCCGTAACGCCGAGCCGCCGTCCGATACCGTATTTACAGATAAAATCAACCGTTTCTGCCGTGGCAATCCCGTCCTGCACACAATGAATGGCTTCTCGCAGCAAGGCAAACTGCAGGCGGTTACCGACAAATCCCGGCGCTTCTTTTAAGAGAGCCGCCGGCTTTTTCCCGATTTTTTCCATGAGCTGCCACGTAATATCCACTGTTTCTTGACTCGTCTTTTCACCGGGAACGACTTCCACCAAGGGCAATAGGTGGGGCGGGTTCCAAAAATGGGCTACGACAAACCGTTCCGGATGGGCCAAGACCGACGATATCTTCGTCGGCGAAAAGCCCGATGAATCGGTCGCAAAAATGACGTCCGGCGGAAGATATCCTTCCAGTTCACGATACACCTGCTGTTTAACGGCCATATCTTCAGCCACCGATTCAATGACAAAGTCGGCATCACGAGCGGCTTCTTCAATCGTCGTAACGCCGTGAATGCGCTGTAACAGGGCACCTTCCTCTTCGTCATTCAATAACCCATTGGCCTTCATGATGGCCAGCGTGGCCCGAATATTCCCCATAGCCCGTTCAATACTGGCATCCTTGCGGCCAAACATGTTTACGTCATAGCCATGACGGGCAAAGTCAATGGCCGTGCCAAAACCCATAGTGCCGCAGCCTAAATTGCAAATCCGTTTAATCTCGTTTACTTGTTTCATATCGTATCTCCCGTTCGCTGTGATATGCCGGTGAATGGGCCGGGACCGCACAAAACCGGGTAAGCCACCATCTTACCGGCCTTATAGTATATATAATAAAGGACCGGCCTGTAAATCTCAATATAAAGATGAGTGAACACCGCCTAAAGCATAGCTGCACTACACAAAGACAGCGTAATCATCTGCACCGAAGGCTGCCGCCCCCTCTTTATAGAAATAGAAGCCTCCAAATCATGGTAAAAGGGCGGTTTCTCCAAGATTCGAAGGCTTTTATTTCTATGAGCAGGTTTTATCTATGAGCTTTTTAAAGGAAGGCCGGCGTGTGAAACCGACCGACAAAACTTATTTTTTCATAACTCGTGCTTTTCCGTCAGTTACCAGCTTGTCGTGCTGGTTGGTAACGGTAGTCCGGAATACAATCCGATGTTTGGCGTCGTCTTTTTCAATGCATTCAACCGTTGCCGTCAAGGTATCTCCATACAATACAGGCGCTAAAAAGCTGAGCTCCTGGTTCATGTAAATCGTATCGATACCGGGCAGTTCGGTTCCCAGTACAGCCGAAATGAGACCGGCTGAAATCATACCGTGGGCAATGCGCTGCTTAAAGAGCGAATTCTTTGCAAATTCCGCATTGACATGGACCGGGTTGAAATCGCCCGTAACCCCGGCAAAAGCATACACGTCGTGTTCAGAAATCGTCTTCGACACCGAGGCTCTGTCGCCTACATGGATGTCATCGTACGCAATATTTCTTGCCATCATATCACCTCCTTAAAAGAATATCTATACTTCTAAGCCCATGGGCTTATCTTCAAAAATACGGCTGTCCATCAATTTGACATCCTTCATGATCGGCTTAAATTCCATGTGAGCCAATACATCTTTTTCTAAATCGATGCCCGGTGCAATCTCGATCAGTTCCATGCCTTCCGGCGTCAATTTAAAGACGGCTCGCTCCGTAACGTACAGCACGGGCTGTCCGACAGAGTTGGCATAATCGCCGCTGAAGGTGATTTGTTCGACCTGTTTCAGGAACTTGTGGTTACGCCCCTCCTGATCGATGATCAATTTTCCGTCCCGGACCGACTCTTTCAGGCCGCCGGCCGTAAAGGTGCCGCAATAAATGACCTTTTTAGAGTTCTGCGTAATGTTGATGAAACCGCCGCAGCCGGCAACACGGCCTTTGAACTTGCTGACATTGATATTCCCGTGCTCATCGGCTTCAGCCAGGCCCAAGATAGCCAGGTCGACGCCGCCGCCATCGTAAAAGTCAAACTGGTAGGGCTGATCGATGATGGCATGGGCATTGGTCGCGGCCCCGAAGCTTCCGCCGCCGGCAGGAACACCGCCGATCGTACCGGCTTCCGTCGTCAAGACCATGCCTTCAATGCCTTCTTCTGCGGCAATGGAGGAAACGCCTTCGGGCATACCGATACCGAGGTTTACGACGGCATCGGGAATCAATTCCATGGCGCAGCGGCGGGCAATGATCTTGCGGTTAGTCAGTTCCATGGCCGGCAGTGAATCGACGGGAACTTTCAAATCGCCGTTAAAGGCCGGATTGAATTCATGGTCCCAAGTCATGAGATGATCGGCTGTATCGCTTTGAACGATATAATCGACGAGTACGCCGGGAATCTTAATATCTTTCGGATCGAGGGTGCCGCGAGCAGCCACTTTTTTGACCTGGGCAATGACGATTCCGCCGCAGGCATGGACGGCTGCCGCAATGGACAGGGCTTCGCCGGTCCCGATTTCTTCTTCCATGGAAATATTGCCGTCCTGGTCCGCTGTCGTTCCCCGGATGATGCCCACGTTAAGGGACAGGGGCTTATACCAAAGCCATTCTTCTCCCTTCATATTGACGACTTCCACTAAGTCTTCCGTCGTCTGAGCATTTAATTTTCCGCCTTCTAAGCGGGGATCGACGAAGGTGCGCAAGCCGACCTTGGTAATCGTCCCCGGACGCTGGCCGGCAATATCCCGAAACCACTGGGAAATCGTGCCCTGCGGGAAGTTATAGGCAGCTACTTTATTGTCCATAACCAGCTTACCGATGCGCGGCGTCAAGTTAAAGTGACCGCCGACGATGCAGCGCAGCAACCCTTCTTCGCCGAGATGATTAAGGCCTCGTTCACCGCCGTCCCCTTGACCAGCGGCAAAGACGACGTTTAAATCTCGGGGCGTGCCCGTTTCCAGATAAGAAGCCTGGATGGCCTTCAATACGGCTTCGGGGATAATCCCGCCGACAAAACCGCTGGTAGCCAAGGTAGCTCCATTTTCAATCTTTTGCACAGCCTCAGCAGCTGTTATAAATTGTGCCATATCAACATCTCCTTTATCATAACTAATCTATCTGTTAGTGAAGCCCTGTAACCGAGTAAATAAGGATGACTACAAAAACGGCAAAGGTCTTCAAGAGGGTAATTGCAAAAATATTTTTATAAGAACTCCGATGAGTTAATCCGCAAACGGCGAGCAAGGTAATGACGGCGCCGTTATGAGGCAGGGTATCGAGACCGCCCGACGCCATGGAGGCTACGCGATGAAGGATTTCAGGACCCATGCCGATAGACGAGGCCCATGCCAGCCAGTCTTGGGACATCAATTCAAGGGCAATGGCCATACCGCCCGAGGCGGATCCGGTAATACCGGCCAAGGTCGTGACGCTGATCGCTTCCGATACCAACGGCGTACCGCCAATATGGATGTTGATCAAAGCGTGGGCTACGTGGGAAAAGCCCGGCAGCTGCGAAATAACATTTCCATAGCCGACTTCTGATGCCGTGTTCATGATGGCCAAGAGAGAACCGATGGCACCGGCATTGAGAATCTTGGTCAGGCGGTCGATTGATTTAATCTCCCCTTTACCGATGATAAGGGCTAAGAAAATCCCGACGACTAAGGCGATAATCAAGGACCAGATGCTGGCAACATTTTTAACCTGAGCCACGACGAGAGGCACGCCCTTCATGGACTGGAAGGGTTCGAGAATGGCCGGATGCCAAATGACGATTTCCGTAATGAGGAAGTTGATGACCAAGACCGCCAGCAAGGGAATACAGGCTAATTTCCAAGAAACCAAGACGGCATCCGGATTGTCTTCCGGTTCATTGACGGTATGATTCCCGTAGCCTTCCCCATTGGCGATGGCCTGTTTCAAGCAGCGGGTCAGATAGACCAGACCGCCGCCATAGATAATGCAGGCACCGATGATGCCGGCGACGGGAGCGGCATACAAGGTCGTTCCGAAATAGGCCGTCGGGATGATATTTTGAATCTGCGGTGTCCCGGGCAGGCAGTCCATCGTCGCCGTGAAGGCGCCCAGGGCGATGATACCCGGAAGTAAGCGTTTCGGATAATTCGCTTCCTTGAAAAGAGCAGCCGCGAAAGGATAAACGGCAAACACGACGACGAACAAGCTGACACCGCCATAGGTTAAGAGAGATGCTGCAATGACGATCGACATGACGGCTTTATGCGGTTCTTTTCCAAGGCCGGTAATGATCGCTTTGGCAATGCTTTTAGCCAGGCCCGTGTCTTCCATGACCTTACCAAAGATAGCGCCTAACAGGAAAATCGGGAAAAAGGACTTAATATAAGTGACGGCCTTGCCCATAAACAACTCCGTATAGGAAGGCATAATGGCCAGCCCCGATAATGAGGCAGCCAAGAGAGCCATAATGGGAGCCATCATGATAACGGAAAAACCGCGGTACGCAAAGGCAATCAATCCCAGCAAACTAAGAATAATAATGATTACACCAAAATCCATACGTCTCACTCCTTATCAAATTTTAAATCATTTTGTTATCAAGTTTGGTCCGAGATAAATGTTCCTTATTTCACATATACAAATAAAAGGATGGGAACACGGACCGGAAGGGACGAACCTTCATGGGGTTCAAAGCATTACTTGGTTTATCACACGTGTAAATAATTGAGATTCATTTCTCGTATGCTTTTGTTGCCTACATCGTATCATCGCTGCTATGCTTTTGTAAAATACATCGATTTCATCCCTGTAATGAATAAATTTCACGTAAAAAAGCACCTGACTCCGAAGAGTCAAGTGCTTAAAAAATCAGATGTGCAGCTTCGATTTTTGAACTAAATCCAAAAAGAGTTTCATGGGGGTACTCAGAAATTTCTCCTGATGGTACGCCGCTAACGGAATCCAAGGAAAGGACGGATTACTGAGACGCAGGGATTTTACTCGCTTACTGCAGAATTTTTGAATGATCGGCTTCGGTAAGATGGTGACTCCCTCGCCATGAGAAACGGCTTCTACCAATAAGTCCCATTGTGCGCTCTCCATTTGAATCTTAGGCGTGAATCCGGCTTCCTTGCAAGATTCCACCATGCGGTCGTGAAGCATGAAAGATTTGTCGAGCGAAAAAAACGGCTGGTCCTTTAACTGGGAAAAAGAAACGGTATCATAATTAGCCAGGCGGTGACTCGTTGAGACGACACAAACCGCTTCCGACTCCATAATGGGGATTTTATTGACCTCCGGATGGTCAAAAGGCTCGATGATAATGCCGATATCGACAGCACCGGCCTGTATCAGTGAAAAAACGGTTTGGGCTCCGATTTCCGTAATTTGCAGGGTGATTTCGGGATACATCTGCTGATATTGATGTAAAAGCGAATGAATGACCGTTACCGTAACAGGCGGTATCCCGAGAATCAACTTTCCCCGCTGACTGTGCAAAAGAGTCGCCAGTACTTCCGTTTCAGCCTGATAATTCGATACGATTTTGACGGCACTGTTGTAAAAAATTTCGCCGGCAGATGTCAATTTAAACTTACGGGCCTTTCGATCGATGAGTTCCGTATTATACGTCTGTTCCAGATTTTTTATGGCCTTACTGATTGTCGATTGGCTGATAAAGAGAGATTCCGCAGCTCGGGTAATACTGTTTTCCCGCACGGTCTCGATAAAATAGGAAAAGTGATTGATATTCATAAGCATGCCTCCTTCTATATAAAATATGTCATCAAATCATTTTTTGACAATTCCCCATCCGAAAAGCCGGCATCGGTATAACCGTCGACGCAAATACAATCATCAGCTCCATGAAAATAGTTCATCCTCCCCATATAATGAAGGCTGTCACCGAGATGACAGCCTTTTAATCAGTTTTCAAGGGCTTCTATCATCGACTCGAAAGCAGGTACATAATAGCGGGTAATCCGCTGCACCTTCTCCTCTACAGGTTCCGTACAGTCCGGACGGTACCGATCTTTCAACATGGACAGCCAAACCGATTCATCGACAAAGAGATGCCGTTCGTAAGCATCCAAAATCAATTCCTTCGGGGTCAACGAAATGGCAAGTGAGGGATTACTTTCCGAAAGATAATCGCGAAACACCTGCTGTCCCAGATCAAACTCATCCATAAACCAATGAACAATGCCGTGCAAAATAAATACATTCGATAAATCCTCTTTCTGTAAAGAAGAAAAATCGTTCAAGCCTTGTGAAAACAGATCAATGGTTTTCATAGACTCACCACCTTTTAACCATCTTATATACTTATCGTATAAAATAAAGGTTATAATTGCAAAAGACTTTAATTCATCAGCGGCTATACTTTTTTTCATCCATATGACCCATCTTGAATCCGGAAAAATCGAAGACCTATCCCTCCATTCCATTTTCATCGGATTATCCATGATAACATCGCAAGTGATAAAGCAACAATAGTAATTATACCATTAATCACTCCCTCTGTATTTGCATAAACGAAAATTTCAATTGCGATTTATTTATGAGAGCGTAGTCGTCATTTAATAGTAACACCATAATATTGTCTAAAAAACCTCTTTATCTGCAATCCTTATGTATAGCTTTATATGGTCCGGGCAGACGACTCCATCTAGTGAGCAGAAAAAATAGTTCCAAAATCAAAAGGGGACTCCAAAAATCGGAGTCCCCTTTTGAGCTTTACCTATTCAATTTATACACTTGGCGTTACGGTCTATCAGGTGAGGCCATTCGCCCCTTATCCGCCGCCGGTCCGAAAATACGATAGTTTTCCTCTCTCGCAGTAATATGACGATCATCGATAAACTCGAGGATTAACATAGATGCTTTTCGGCTGGAATGCGTAGCGTCCCGAAAATCACCCAACGTCATTTTCCCATGTTCATTAAGGTAGTCATAGATAATATCAATGGCCTCTTCATACCTTTTTTTTGCAATGATATATTCAGGAGTCAAGAAGATGAACTCTTCCCCTTGTTTCAATCGGGCCAGTTCCGCAATATCTGTTCCCGGTAGTATCCCATCATCAATTTTCACCGGATTAAATCCGGCGTCATCAACCATTTTCTGCAATTGTTTCAGCTGCTTCTTTTGCGCCTCCGTCAATTGAATCTTAAAGGAAGAGGCGGCTATATACTTTCCGTCCAATCGACAAGATTGATCTGCCGTCAACAGCGGAATCAACGCAGAAATTTCCTTATCCGGAATCTGCTTGGAAAACCGAGACCGGAACTCTTCCAAAGGCATTCCCGCCCGCAGCGGGTATTTATGATGATAATTGAGCAGCGCCTGTACAACCTTTCCTCTCAACGATTTATAGGTATCTTTATGTATATATCCCTCTTTCATAGGAATGAGGATCCCCTCTGTGACCATACGGTTAACAGTGTCTGCTACTTCTGCTTTCGATATATGAACATATGCAGCCAAGTCATCCTTCGTGGCTACGATATTTTTAGTATTAATCAGGAAATCGCTAATAATCGCATCAAGATTTCCCTCCTCTTTAGTTTTAAGGCTATCCAGTACATCTTGGTGAAACCTCCGATGCTTATGCGGAGCCGCATCAAGAACTTCACCACCACCAATTGTCATCATCGGGGAATAAGAGCGCAGGACAAATCGATCTCCATTTTTCACAAAAACAGACTCTTCCATTCGCAGCTGCAAAAAGCCTTCATGGCCCGGCTGAATACAATCTTCTCCGATAGGAACGATTCGTCCCATGACTTCCCGTGTACCGATCAGCACACGAACACGGTCCCATAAGCCCATCGCAACCGGAGAGGTTTTCAAACACTGAACTTTGACGTCAAGCATCCACGATTCTTTTAAAGACGGTGATGACGAAATGACGTCGCCGCGTCGAATATCTTCAAGTCCAATATTGGCTAAATTAATGGCAGTACGATGCCGAGAGCCGGCATGCTTCACATTCTGTTCATGGATTTGTATGTTCCGTACCTTCGTCTTTTTAAGTTCCGGATATACATATAACTCGTCACCAATCCCTACCGTACCATCTAAAAGGGTACCGGTTACAACCGTCCCGAACCCCTTGACACTAAAGGCTCGGTCAACATTCATGCGAGCTTCCCCTTTTTCTTCCATAGCCGGATTTCGTTCTGCCCATTCTTGAATCTTGGTCTTTAAAGTTTCAATACCCTTCCCACTGACAGCATCGGTCTCTACCATATCGGCATCCTTCAATACGGTATCAGACAGCTGTTCTCGAATATCTTCCCGGACCAAATCCCGAAGTTCTGCATCAACGGTATCTACCTTCGTCAATACAATAATAAAATCACGAACGCCTAAAACGGTAAGAATGTCTATGTGTTCCCTCGTCTGAGGCATTACGCCTTCACCGGCATCAATAACGAGCAGCACCAGATTAATGCCCGGCAAGCCGGCCACCATGTTCTTTATAAATCGTTCATGTCCGGGGACATCGACGATTCCGACCCGTTGTCCATTCGGTAAATCCAAGTAAGCAAAGCCCAGATTGATAGACAGGCCTCTTTTCTTCTCTTCGGCCGTCGTGTCGGTTTCAATCCCCGTCAAGGCCTTGATCAGTGTCGTCTTGCCATGGTCGACGTGTCCCGCAGTTGCAATTACTAAATATGCCATCCCACATCATCCTTCCCCGACGTTATGCATAAAAAAGGGGATGTCCCCTCTAAGCGAGATATCCCCTTTATAAATTATTCGGCTACGGCCTTCTTTAAGCCTTTGCGGACATATGTGAAACTGGTATAGATAACAACAGCAATGATGATCCATGTCAGCAGTTTCAAATCCATATTGACAATGATGTTGGTCGCAATAAGAACAGCTACTATCCCCGTCAGGGTAAAGCACAAGCTGATTTTTCTTGCATAGCTTCCTGCTGCAATAAATTCTTTACCTGCAACAGGCATTAATGCCGCCGCAGACCCCATCATGACGGGAAAAGCGACAATCGGATTCATGCCTAACATAAAGACCATTACCATGCAGGGCGCATATAAACCGCACCCCAATGTCATCAAAGCACCAAAAACAAAGTTCAAAACAATGGCAATAATTAATTTCGCACCATCTAAGCCGACAGCCGTATTACCGCTTCCCAAGAAATCGACGAACCCAACTTGTTTGCCAATCATAAGGATAGCCGTAAACAAAAGGGCAATACCTAAATAAAGTTGAACTTTTCGTTCCGGAAGTTTCGGAACCAACCGGCCGCCAATAGCAGCACCTGCAATGGCTGCAAAGATAAGCGAAAACAGCGTAAGCGGTTCAACTTCAACATTTTTAATAAAGATATACGCTTCCATCATGACAGGGACTGTAAAAGCAACATTCAACGTTCCCGGCAGCAATCGGTCATGTTCCAACTGTTTGGTCACATTCAACAGCATCGTAGACGTTGCAAAGCTCCCAATCCCGAAAACATCAAAAAAATCTACAACAAAACCGATGATGCAATTTACAATCCAGCTTCCATGACCCAGATCATGGCGATGTGCGTATAAATCGCGAATATAGAAAAACAGAAAATAAATCAATAAGACAGCTAATAAGCCAAGCAAAATGTGTACAATCATAAGGTTACCTCCCGTTTTCTAAAGCGGCATGTTTTCGTATAACCAACTTGATTGCAGCTAGGGCTTTAATAGCATCGACATGCGCAACGGCATTTTCACCGATGATCTCGGTTTCTCTGCCGTCAACAGACTTATTGATGTCCAATACACGCTTGGTGTATTCATTTTGGACTACAAAGTTTGCCTGCTTGCCAATAAATTTGAGACCGACAACGCTTATCCCCCGTCGTCCTATTTGTTCCAGTGTGTTAACAAAATCAACGTCTGAATTTCCCCATCCGTCTGCGGAGACCACAGCGCCATCGCACTGCATCCCTTCCAGCCAGGCAGCCACGCGCTGTCCGACAAGATGTTTCATCCGGTTATCCTGCGGTGTTCCAACTACAATAACACCGGCAAAGTCAATATCAGGATCTCCTGCAAAGACGTTTACTAAGGGGTCTTCAAAATAATGTTTCGTCGTCTCTTTCGTAGAAGGACCTATACCCATGATTACGCCTCCTTTCTCTAGACCATAGCCCGCAACATTCCGTCACGAATCTCGTTGGCCGTAAGAAAAACAGGCATATTATTCATGTCAATAATGGAAACTCCTCCCGCAAATCCGCTCGGTTCAAAAGGAAAGACCATCGTATCATACATCGCACCTTGCCCGGCAACTTGTCGAACGAGTGCTACTTTCGGTTTTCCCGGATGCGATACTTCTTCATATTCATGGGTTTCGACAGCATCGCGCCCATCCATTTCCTTCAACATCACCCGTATATGCTGGATATAATCATCAGCAAGAGCAAACATTTCCAAGCAAAGCTTTCGGGTTAAAATACAATCTTTTTTAGCCAACATATCGATTACGATCAGGTAATCATCCTCTTTAGGCGTCCCCGGGCGTCCCCATTTGACATGATCATTTAATAGGCCTTCTGTCGACCCGAACTCATGCATCTGTTCGCCATCACGAATCGCCCCGCACAGGGCCACGCATACCCCGGTCAGGGTATGCGTAATGCCTGTACCGGGAGTTCCCAAAACCTTTGTCGATATAGGAATAAAATCCATAATCGTATTCGTTTCGAGATCCCGACAATGCGGTGGCAAGACATGAATGGTCAGTTGTTCAATGTCGGGGCAATCGTAAGAGAATGTTGTTGGAACTTGTAAACGATCCGGTTTCAGCTCAAAACGAGCTCCCACAGTAACATCCTGCATGTGAAATACTCGTATACGTAACGATTCGCCTCGCATTATCCCACCTGCTTTTCAGTCAATCATGCCTATTAAATATGTGCAATATATTCATACGGCAAGGGCACGATCTTCCCAGGCGTCTGAATATCTTCCAAGGCCTGAAGCGTATCGCGTACAATGCCCAACTGCATCGGTATATTATGCGGTTCCCCTGCATTGGCCCCCATAGGAACACGAGGAGATACGGCACGCGGCGTACCGTTTTGACGTACGACGGGTGGTAATGCGGCAATAATAATGGTAGGAATTCCAATTTCTTCAATGGCTCGCTGCACGATCACGGCAGTTCTATGGCACGTGCCTCACCCAGCGGTTAAGATAACGCCATCGACATTTTCGTCTTTCAATCTTTGGGCAATTTCAGGACCCGTTTTATCGTGGAATACTTCCTGGTCACCGCCGCCGCCCATGAACCCGTAGTGGAAGGGAGCCGTTTCTTTAATAAATCCTTCTTCGACCAACTCATGGAGTCTGTCGAGGGGGAACATGCAGTTGATATCCCGGTTAGCGTCAGTATTGTCATATCCCCCGTGGGAAATCATGAGTTCAGACGTCGGAGTATTATCGGGAATTTCCCGGAAAGAAGTATCCCCGGCTAAGTTAAATCGAGGATCGGTTTTAACATGAGCACCGCAGGCAGAAGCCAAGGCAATTCGCATTTCACTCAAAGGCTTCGTCACGGGTGTAAAAATAGATTTAGGTGTAATCGGCACATAGATTTCTGACTGTAAGCCTTCAAATACAGTTACACGCATAAGGCGTTTCCTCCTTTAATCAGAATTAGATATCTTTTTTTCGTTCTCTCATAAGACGCTGCTGGTTGCGGATCGCTCGCACGTATTTATCGTTCGGCTCTTGCTCAAACACTTCCGGATAGGACATCAAAAATCCAACTTCTTGTCCTACTTCTAAGTCATAGTCGGAAATGATCATCCTCTTAGGAATCCGAAGCTGCCCCAGACGTCCTTTTAAGTCAATGACAACGCTGCCGCCATGTACTTCAATAATAATACCTTCATACATGCGTTCGCTTGACATGTACTTCAATTCATGTTCGGCCATTTTATCCATCTCCAGCAACAGCCCGATTAATCTTCAGGCTCATATTTTTCCAAACGCTTCTTACTCTTCGGCAATACCTGTTCATTGTCGACCAATTCAATCTTTTGACCGGTCTTCTTTTCAATGATGTCGATGTTATTCAACTTCACATTGACATTCCATTGCCGTTCAGCCGGTTTTATGGTACCGCCACCAATAAGCGTCTTCAACATAGCCAGCTGGCGAATGGCATCTTCCCGGCACAGTGTATTATTGCCAAGAATTTCGTTTTCAATGCCTTGCATGGATTTATTATTGTCGCACATAGCTCCCATGTACTTGTTGCCAACAACTAACGCGCCCTGCTTAGCGCAATAAGAAGCACCGACAACTTTCACACCCCGCTGTCCAATCTTTTCAATATGGGATGTAAAGTCAACATGGTTATTGCCAAAGCCTTCTGTCGTAACAATGGCACCATCGACGCCCAAGCATTCTACGGTCTGACCAACACGTCCGGATACATAGAACTTATCCGAGTTAGCTTGTGGTGATCCAACCAGCATAACGCCGACTAAGTCGATTTCTTCATCGTGCAGGGCTTCTAAAACCAAGGGTTCACGCCAATAGTGACGAGACATTTCCTTAGAGGCCGGTCCAATGCAAGTCAAAGCATGGATGCATCCGTCAAGGACTTCTAAGGGATTTACCATAACCGGAACATTCCCGAGGTCGACATTTGGCTTAGCCCCCAACGTACCAACCGGTTCTACCGGCAGCAGCAGGTTGTCATGCATAGCCCCTTGTCCCATAATTTCCTTAACGATGACGACTTTAGGCTTGCCCGGTCGACGATATTGGGTCAGCGTTTCTTTTTCAGTTACCAGTGATTCATCCGCTTTTTTGAGAGCTTCCCGAATTTCCTGGCAAATATAATCAGAAGCCCTATGAGCCGCTAAGGGGCCGGGGCGTTCCATATTCGCATGCGCACGAATCGTGACATTCGTCCGAATGAAGATTTCGCCCTTATCCGGGGAACCGGGGCGTCCCCACATGATATTGCGGTCCATTTCGCCTTCACTGGAGCCAAACTCGCCGATCTGTACACCATCATGATCCGTACCGGTAACCATGAAAACGACTCCGTCGAGGACGCGGGTTATACCTTCTCCGACTTCGCCTTCTACCTTGGTAGCAATCGGTTGTACGTCCATAATAGTATTGCTGTACTCACCATAGCGGTCCGGCGTAATAATATCTAATTCGATGTTTTCAACTAGTTCTTGAGACTCAACTGCTTCTTCGCAAATTCCGTCTTTGCGGATTGTCAAAGTTGTGCCTTCAATCTTTGTTTCATCACCAAAAACAACTTTTTCTATTTTAACATGGTCATGACGAACTTCACGAACCTTTACAGCTTCTTCCACGGCTTCGGGAGTATCAGTACTTGAATCGGCAGGTGCTGCCGCAGCGATGGATTCAGCTGATTTGACCGATGTCGTATTCGTTACCGTCGGAGTCACAACTCCTGCGGATACGCCACCGATAGGAAATTCTAAGTCAATTCCCTTTCCTTCACTGATGTGAATTTTAACGGTTCCTGCTGTAGTAACAGCTTGAGAAACGGGCAAAGGTTCTGTCATTGGAACAGACGCTGCTTCTTCAATTACATCCTTGACCGGTTCGCTTTCTGCAGGTGCTTCGACAGCAGCCTTAATGCCATCAACCATATCTGCCGTCAAAGGAACTAAAGAATCGGCGGTCTGTTTTAAAGTAGCCCCAATAACCTGTTCAATTTTCAGAACATTATCGGGAATGGTCAATAAGCCGGAATCTTCTAAATCCGCAAAAATTGCCGGATCCTCTAAATTAGCGGCTTCTAATACAGTGCCTGCTTCGGCACGGCAGCATAATACTGCAGGGTCTTTTGCGTGGTCTTTTGCCATTTCGGCTGTAATAGACATAAAGTCATCCTCCTTTTAAACTGTTTAATGTTTAAACATCATTGAGGAAGCTTTCGATACAGCTTGTGACCGTCAGCCCGCAGTACATGATCAGTATGATGATAAACTGGCACTCCTAACCTAGGAGCTACACCCATAACGGTGTTCATTCAATTAGAGCATGTTCCAACAATTAAAACGTCTGCTCCAGCTTTTTTCAAAGCGATTACCGTTTCTGCCTGCCCCGGGCATTCGCCTGGCAAGTCACATCTGTATCGACCATTTACCTCAACCATTCGCTTGCATTGTTTCTTAGCGACTACCGTTGCGCCCATACTTTCGGCAATGTGCGTCAGGCGTTCTTCGGATCCGCCGCACTCACAAATCAAGATGCCGGCCTTACGAGATTCTTGTGGGAACGGCATGGCGATTAAGAAAGCTCCACTGGTTTTTGTTACCGGAGAATCTTCACTGCCGGCACGGCCGGTCTGAGGACCCCCAACGACGATTTCACCATAGGGTTTTATGTACCCGCCAGCTTTCATGATCAGTTCATGAGCCGTCGTTCCAATCGGGACGTCGACAAATACGCTTTCCTTCTGCTCCACTCTTCCCGATACGGTCAAATCTTTATCGATCGCCGGTTTTCTGTCTTCGATAGCTTCCGCGATATGCTTAATCGTTTCCACATTATCAATGCAAGCTCCGACAGCTCCCGGCAGTTGTCCCGGTTCCAGGACAATACCCATGATTTCCCGAACAATAACGCGTTCATCCCCGGCAGGATACATATCCGGCAGGCGGAAGACATCGATATTCGGCTCATCCTTCGTTTCCTTGATTAAGGCAACGACAGCCTTCTTATGCTTGGGTTTGATAGCAATATAGGCCTTCGGTGCTTTGGTTATTTCCATGCAGTACTTAATGCCGCGAACTAACTGTGCAGCCTGTGTTTCCATCTGATGGATATTATGGGCCAGCAGCGGTTCACATTCTGCTGCATTGGCAATAAATACACCGTTCGGAATCTCAGTTTTTAACTTAACGGCTGTCGGAAAACCGGCACCGCCTGCACCAACAACCCCGGCAGATTCAATGGCTTCTAAATTCGTCTGAAATTCAGGAATAGGCACATATGTCGTGAAATCCTGAACATCATCGGCAGCCATATGTATATCCGTATCTGTCACCTTCGTGATAGTGCCGGAATAACTGGCATGGATGTTTGCTCCCAATCCGCCGGGAACGGCAATCAGCTGACCGCGTTTTACATATTCCCCTTCAGAAACAATGGCCTTACAAGGAGCTCCCACATGTTGTTTTAATGGCAATACAATGTTTTTCATTTTTTTCACCTCCTTTCAATAAAGTGATGAACAGCCTCAAGTTTGTACTTTTACGAACAAGCATAACTAAAGACACTTCATCTTAAATAAATTATCTCATGCGGTATCATTTGAAAAAATAGGACGATATTGACCAATTATTGACCCATTATTGACTCAACATCGATTTCTTATACCGTAAAAATGGACATTTGTTAGACAACCTTATATAATAAGAACTATCCTATATGATAATGTTTCACACATTAATCAAATACTTTTATTAGCAAGTTAGGTCTATATGGATTTTTAAAAATACTCCGAGGTAGGCACCATGAAAAAATCAAATGCGTCAAGCTATTCATCAGCGTTAAAAAAATTGATTTCCTTTACGGAAGCCAGTTCAACTGAATTAGCTCAGTACATGGGATATGATATTTCTTATATCAGCAAGTGGAAAAGCGGAACGAAGTTGCCCTCCTCTCGTACCATTGAGCGTATTAATACTGAAATGGGAAAGTACTTTTCAGATTTAATTATTTCCAAAAAAATGACGGATGAATTTTATGACTATTTTCTAATCCCAACGGCTCAGAGCGACATTCCGTTTGCGATTGCTCAATATCTTTCCACAGCCTACCGCGATACGCTTCATAGCCACCGCACGGCGGCCGTAACGACAACGCCTCATTCGGCAATTCTTACCGATCCGAAAGACATAAAAGACCTATTCGCTGAACGTTTCAAAAAACAGTTGTTAAGTCAGAATCCCAGTACCGAACTGTTGATTCTCGGTGATTTTTGCGCGCTCTATGATGCCGGTTTTTGGCCGTGCTTACAAGAGGCCTCCGATCAGGGGATTCCGTTAAAGATAACCCTCGGTGTAAATCAAAAGAAGTTATCCGAAGATTGGCATTATACAAAAGCCCTTTACGATATCTTAAATCAATACCTCGGCTTCAACTTCACCTTATACGAATACGAAAACATATTTTTAAATAATCTGATTATCTTGAATAATAAATTTATTATTCAATACGCGCAGCAGCCGGACAATGCCTTCGGACTGTGCACCGCTATCGATGACCCCATTGCCGTCCAGACCGTTTCAAAAAGATTCAGATCAAAAAAACTGGCTGCCACACCTATTTTGAAAGGGATGAGTTCCCCTTGGAAAACCGACCTCGGTTATCGAACTTGGTTTTATGAACGAGCCCGCTTTTTCTTCTACCTGACAAATGGCATCGAATACCTGCTTCCTAATGAAGTATTTGACAACCTTAGTAAACAGCTGCCACCGAAAGAAGCCATGTCCATCCACCGCCTTCGCATTACCTGGGAGGAAATCATCAATAAATCCGATTTAAAATTAATGATTCCCAGCCCTTCGCTGATCCGCTATTTAGAAACAGGAAGTATTGACCTGACACAGTATCAATATAAGCTGAGCCCGCAAGAGAGAATTTCTCATTTGAAAAATATACTTGATTGTTTAAGAAACAATCCTAAAATACAGATTGGCTTACTATTCGCTTCTCCGGGATCAATTCAGAATCTATCCTTCTATTCAAATTATAAAACCTCCTTTTTTAAAAAGAACGCGACTCATATCAAGCCGGAAGCCGATGCCTTCTATCTCATTGAGAATGCCGATTTAAATGAAAATTTTTTAAATTTATTTCACCAATTAAAAACCCTTCCCTCGTATCATGAATATACGGAAGAGGAAATTTCTGAAAAATATGTGCAGTATGCTCCCTTAACAAGGCGGATCATGTCAATTGACTCCGGTCAATAAAGAGTCAATCATTCAATAATTATTCCATGGAATACCAGTATTATTCATCCATCGCCCGTGATATAATAAAGTTGTCCTGGGGAGGGATGGGTTCTGGTGTTCCCTCTGGTCTTCAAAACCAGCATGAGGGGTTAGTAGCTTCTCAGGTGGGTTCGATTCCCACACTTTCCCGCCACATAAAATAAGACGCCTGTCACCATGGTGACAGGCGTCTTTTGTGTAGTTATACTATTTTTTTAGTCCATACCGGATAAAGACAAGGCTCACTTCATACAGAATGATCATGGGAACCGCCAATAATGACTGTGAAATCATATCCGTCGTCGGCGTGATGACGGCCGCAATTGCAAATGATATTATAATCACATATTTTCGAAAGCTCTTCAATTGTATCGACGAGACGAGCCCCATTCGAGCTAATACTACCAAGGCTACGGGCAGATTGAAAATAACGCCGAAAGGCACGACCATGAGGACGGCAAAATCTAAATACCCGGCTAAAGACCATAACGGCTGTACCGATTCCATGGCAAAACTCATGAAAAAGCGGAGCCCTTGCGGCAAAACGATGAAGAAAGCAAAAGCAATGCCGCCTAAAAACAGCAAGGTCGACAAGGGAACAATGAGCAGTAACCCTTTCTTTTCCTGCTTGGTGAATGCCGGAAGTAAGAAAGCCCAAAACTGGTAAAACCAAACGGGAGAGGCTGCGACAACGCCGCTCCATAAAGCGATTTTCATATAAATCATAAAGGCTTCTGCCGGCTTCATGACATAGAGTTTTTCGACAGGGCTTGTCAAAAGGGCAACGATTGCATCGATCTGCCAGGCACAGACGGCCATTCCCATGGCTATGGCAATGGCTGATTTAATAATTCGTCGTCGCAGCTCCGTCAGATGATCCGTAATGGTCATGCTTTATCCGAAGATTGAACGGTCTGACTTTGAAGCTCTTCCGCCGTCTTTCCAGCATCTTTCCCCGGTTCATGCGCTTCATCCGTATTCACCGCATCCTTAAATTCATGAAGACTCTTGCCCAAAGCATGCCCAATCGTTGGCAGCTTGCCTGGCCCAAAAATAACTAAAGCGATGACTAAAATAAGCAATAATTCCGGTGCACCCAATCCAAACATGGTCTTCCTCCTATTTACAAATAGATTTCAAGGCAGCAATCGCCGTGTCGACGTCTTCACTCGTATTATAGTGGCTGAAAGAAAAGCGGATCGTCCCGGCCGGAAAAGTATGCAGTGTTTTATGAGCACCCGGAGCACAATGGAGGCCGACACGCGTCAAAATACCATATTGATTTTCCAATTCAAAAGCCACTTGCGCATTGTCTTTACTGAATGAGGAGACAGAAACGACGGCCACTCGCTGTGCCGTATCTTTTCTCCCGGCGATAGTAAGATTGGGGATACTCTTGAGCCCTTCCAAAAACTGCCGGGTCAGTTCCATTTCCTTCTCATGAATTGTCGTAATGCCTTCCTCCAACAAATAGTTCAAGGAAGCATGAAGACCTATAATCCCCGGCAAGTTCATCGTTCCTGCTTCAAACTTATCCGGTAAAAAATCAGGAACGTCTTCACTATGCGATAAACTGCCCGTTCCTCCGCTAATAAGAGGCTGTATACGGGCCGCTAACTCGTCGGTGACAATAAAGCCCCCGATTCCCTGAGGGCCGAGCAGCCCTTTATGGCCGGTAAAGCAAAGGGCGTCAATATGCATATCCCCCATATGAATCGGCAGAACTCCGGCCGTTTGAGCACTATCGACAATAAACGTAAGTCCATGACGACGACAAAAATCTCCGACTTCCGTCAAGGGCATAACCGTTCCACAAACATTCGACGCATGAGTCATAATGACAGCCTTCGTGTTGGGACGAACCAGCGCTGTCGCTTCTTTTAGGCGCAACTCGCCTTGCTGCGTGCAGGGAATTCGATCAAAAGAAACACCGTCCCTTGTTAACTGAACTAAAGGGCGCATGACGGCATTGTGTTCCATCGACGATACCAAGACGTGATTTCCCGGCCGCAGCAGACCTTTTAAAACCATATTCAAACTCGTCGTAATATTGGCTGTAAAGATAACATTTTTACAATCGGGATAGCCAAACAGGCGGCTCAAGGCTACTCGCGTCTGGTATACGACATTTTCCATCTCATAGGCAGGACCATAAGAACCGCGGTTAATATTGACGCCGTAATTTGTAATAAAATCGCCGACTGCAGTCGCGACGGTCGGCGGCTTAGGAAAGGATGTACAGGCATTGTCCATATAAATTTTGTCCATAAAGATCTCTCCCCTACGTTAAATCAATCATTGGCCGCACACAGTTTACCGACAGCATCGGCGCGGCAGCGGCAGCAGTGCCTCATTTGTGCTACATATTGTTCCGCCTTATCCTGAAGACTTCGATGCCTGTCTGCGGTTAAAGGAATCACGGTCTCAAAAGGTGTGTTTTCTACCGGAATCATCGAAATACAATTCATGATGTCTACCTTCCAGGAAGCACATTTCCGAGCAATATCGACAACGTGGTCTTCATTAATCCCCGGAATAACGACCGTATTTACCTTGACGGTCAGCCTTAACTCCTTCGCCATACGAATGCCTTCATCTTGTGCCCTCAATAAATAGCCGGCGCCAAGAGCCCCGTCCAGCTTTTGACCGTTTACACCGACAAAAGCATATATCTTACCGGCAATCTCCGGAGAAACGGCATTTACGGTAACCGTTAAATGAGTCACCCCCACGGCGGCTAAGTCCTTCACGTAGGCCGGCAGAGCTAACCCATTCGTCGATACGCACAACATTAAATCGGGATAAGCATCGTGAACGAGCTGAAAGGTTTCTAAGGTCTGTTGAGCATCACAAAGCGGATCCCCCGGTCCGGCAATGCCTACAACAGAAATATCAGACCGCTTCTGCATGACCTTTCGCAAAAACGCAAGAGCCTCCTGCGGGGTATATACCCGATCGGTAACACCGGGGCGAGATTCATTGACACAACTGTACTTGCGGTTACAAAAATTGCACTGGATGTTGCAATGCGGTGCCACCGGCAAGTGAACGCGCCCCCATGTACGATGAGCGCCGTAATTAAAGCAAGGATGTTTACTCATGTTTCTTCTTCCCCCAATAAATAGCATTATTATGGCAGACATGCAGACAGCTGCCGCAATTATTGCAGTTCATCTCTTCAGGCCTGGTTCCCATTTCACAGACGCGTAAACAAGCATCACAGTTATCGCAGGCTGAAGTTTTCCGGATTCCAAAAAGAGATATTTTCTTAACGATTTCAAACAAGCCTCCGGCAGGACAAATGAAACGGCACCATGCATTCGCGACAATAAGGCTGCCAATAATCAGTACGATAATGAAGATAGTCCGAGCCAGCCAAAACGGCGAAGCATGTTGAAAACTTAAGTAAATGGAATTGAAAACCTCTCCCGTTCGAATCGGAATCATCATTCTCGGATTATCCATGATGAAATAAATATAGGCACAGGCGACAATCAGAAGCGCCATTCCCAATTGTCCGAAGCGAAGTATCTTTTTACGGCTTCGTAATTTAAAGAGTGCCGCCTTGCCCAACACTTGATTCACAAAACCGACGGGACAAACCCACCCGCAAAAAGCACGGCCGACAAGGATGGCTGAAATAGGAATAATCAACCATGCCGTATAAAAATACGCGGTCAAACGCCCCCAGCAAGTAAGAACAGGGCAACTTTGACAGTTGACAAAGGGAACTAGAAAGGGACAGCGAAAAATGCCGTAAAAAGCCCACTTACCAAGGCCACCTACCATGATCAATTGAACAATCCTCCGAATAACGGGTATCGTATAAAGCTTCTCTGTCAATGGTTTCATATTATCAGTCCTTTACTCCGAACTTCTCAATAAGCAATTTTCCCTTCGGCGAATATGCCGGAATAAACCCGTGCCGTTGAAAAGCATCCTGTGCTTCCTTATCGCACAGAAAATTGACATAGTCGTCGGCTAAAGCCCGATCCGGTGCTGAATTCATAACGCCGATAGTGAAGGTCCGCGGTCCCGGAGGGAAAAATTTCTCATCAATAGGAACAACATGAACCTTGCCTTCATACGCCGGCATGGTCGTCAGACGCCGTTCAACGATGGAGGCATCATAAGCCCCTTTCACGACTTTAGGCATCATCTTGATGACGCAGCTTTCCTTCTCAAGCATATTGCTTCGTACAGCCTGGTCAATCCCTGCATTTTTGATAATATTAGCCACGGCATCCCCGCCCGGAGGTGATGCCCCCAGAGGCAGAATTATGCGCACTCCCGGTTTTGCCAAATCATCGATGGTCTGTATCCCGGCAGGATTGTCGGCCGGCGTCACAATAACATATTCCGTAAAACATAACGGCTTGAAATATGCCATTTTTCCGGTTTTTCTCAAGGATTGCGCCAATTTTAAAACACGTCCGGCAAAGACATCCGTTGTAGCGCTGCCGCCAAGTAAAGATTTGCCAAGGGCACCGGCAAAGGCCCCGGTGTAATTAATATCGACGCCACGTTTTTTCTCATACATCGCATTGACTTCGGTAAATGTCTCTGCTAAGCCCCCGCAAGACCAAACGGTAAGGCTCTTCGAATTAAAAAGAGCTGAATCTGCCAATGATACTTTTGGCAGTACAGCCGCCGCCGTAACAGCCAACATTGACTTTAAAAAAGTTCTTCTGGTGATTTCTCGCTTCTCGTCCATAGTCATCCTCCGCGCATAATATTAGTATATTTATCTATAAGTATACTCACCTCAAATTCCATGCGCAACCCGAATGCCATGGATTCTGCAGGCCAATAATAGTCAATTTAGCTTCAAAAAAGAGTCAATGAAATCAAGCTTTATGCATTTGTGAAATAATTTACTTTTTTCACACCGCATGATATAATCTAATTAATTATTAGCTCGACTATTTTTTTGTTAGGTCATTCTCATTTTAAAAAATCAAATTTAGTCAGGAGGTAGTGAAATGAGTTTAGAAAGGGAAAAAATTGCCATCATCATTGCAGGACTCATCATCGGGCTGATTGCAGGTCTGTTGGTCGTCGCCGGAAACCCGGCCAACATGGGTTTTTGTATCGCCTGCTTTATCCGCGATACCGTCGGAGGACTGGGGCTGCACCGGGCTGGAGCCGTCCAGTACATCCGCCCTGAAATCATCGGTCTGCTGCTGGGATCATTCATCCTCTCGTTAATTCGTCATGAACACGGCTCCCGCGGTGGTTCTTCTCCGGTGACCCGATTCATTTTAGGATTCTTCGTCATGATAGGCTGCCTGATGTTTTTAGGGTGCCCCTTCCGAATGATCCTGCGAATTGCCGGCGGTGACTGGAATGCCTTAGTCGGCCTCGCCGGTTTTGCCTGCGGCATCGGTGCCGGTGTCTTCTTCTTGAATCGCGGTTACTCCTTAAAGAGAACCTATACGCAAACCAAACTCGACGGCTTCATTATGCCGGCTGTTCAAATTATTATGCTGCTCTTATTAATTCTTGCACCGGCCTTTATCCTCTTTACCCCAGCCGGAGGCGGTCCCGGGGCCAAGCATGCTGCCGTTTGGATTTCATTGGGAGCCGGCCTCATCGTCGGCGCGTTAGCGCAGTACACCCGCTTTTGTATGGTTGGCGGAATCCGTGATTTCATCTTATTCCGTGAAACAAAATTATTACTCGGCTTTATCGCCCTATTAGTCGCCGCCTTCGCCGTAAATCTGGCTGTCGGCAATTTCCATCCCGGTTTTACGGGACAACCTATCGCCCATGCCGACGGACTTTGGAACTTCTTAGGCATGCTCTTAGCCGGTTTCGGTTGTGCCCTTCTCGGCGGCTGCCCCATGCGCCAGCTTATTTTAACCGGCGAAGGCAACACCGATTCGGCCGTTACCTTCCTGGGCTTGGCTGCAGGAGCTGCCTTTGCCCATAACTTCGCTTTGGCAGCTTCCGGAAACGGTCCGACCATGAACGGAAAATACGGAGTTATCATCGGATTGATCGTCGTTTTAATCATTGCCATCGTAAACACATATTCGCAAAAAAAAGCTATGAATTGAGGTGAGCCACATGATGATAGATGCCAGAGGTTATTCCTGCCCGGAACCGGTTATTATGGTAAAAAAAGCTTTAGAACAACAAAGGGACGACAAAACCTGTGAAGTACTGGTAGACAACCACGCTGCCCTTGAAAACATCACTCGTTTCGTCACTCATCAAGGATATGCCGTAGAATCAGCCGAACAGGGAGACGATTTTCTCCTAAAAATCACACGGAAGTAGTGAAAGCCATGTACTACGTCGCATTATTTTATTCCCATTTTGGGGCCATTCGATTCATCAATTCCCTTCCCGAAAGCATTGTCGAGAAGCGGATGATGCCTGTCCCCCGATCCCTAAGCGCATCTTGCGGGACCTGCGTCCGTTTTAAAGGGCCCGATGACTACACCTTTACCGTCGACGAAAGTCATGAAGTCGAACAAATCGTAAAAGAAACAAAGGATGGCTATATAACCGTCTTTCAATCAGAATAACATGAGAATGATAAAAGTATCGCATCTGTACACCGTGCAGATGCGATACTTTTATTTTAGAATAATCAAATTAGAAGTTGGACTACCGTCGGTGAATACTAGTTACAGTTCAAACGCCTTATCACGAGTCATGGCAACTCCTTGTGCACCTTCTATGGTCAACCATTGTTGAAATAAAAACTTTTTCAAATTTATAGAAATAGCTGAATAACCTTGTTGAATCTGCAATTTAGGATGATACCAGATAATGATATCATCAATTTTTTCGAAGGGATATCCATCTTGTTTGATAGGTGATCCTAAACTAACTTCAGGGACATAGCTGCCCCAAATTAAATCTCCTTTGCAGCAACAACCACCAGACGGTTCAAAAGCAAGTGTGACAACAGCCTGTCCGCCATTGGTTTCAATATACTTTTTAGCTTGTCCCGTTATAGTAAACATCTTGATTCCTCATTTCTTACGTCCTAAGGCATCGGCGTCTATAATAGCCTTATATACATCATCAGCCGTAATGTCAGGACGAACATTTTTTGTGAATTGAGTCGGAACCGTTGCGGCTTCCGCTACCGCCTGCAGTTCTTCAGTACTTACTTCAACAATCCCTAAATCAGCTAAACAAGACGGGAGCCCTACAGATTTAATATAATTCAACACAGTTTCCCACTCATCATGTGGTGATTTTTCCAAAAGAAGCTGCGCCAATAACCCGAACGCAACTTTTTCACCATGAGAAGAATGATGAGCTTGAGGCACATGAGCCAGTCCATCATTAATAGCATGGGCTGCCGCCAATCCGCCTGATTCAAAACCAACTCCACTAAGGTATACACAAGCTTCAACAACAGCCTCTAAAGCGGGTGTCACGGTTTTCTCATCAACGGCTTTCAACGCATCTAAAGAATATTGCAATAAAGTTTTATAACACAGTTCCGATAATGCTAACGCTGTAATAGAACAATTTCCACGCGCCATCGTTTTAGCGTTACTCCGACGGCAAGCCCGGGCTTCAAAATAAGTAGCCAACGCATCTCCCATACCGGAAATCAGATATTTTTTAGGCGCTTTCGCAATGATATCAGTATCGACTAAAACAAGATCCGGATTATGTTTCATCATCAGTGCTTTGATAACAATCCCCTGTTTATTATAGATGACAGACACACTGCTACAGGGCGCATCATTAGATGCAATCGTAGGAATAATAATAACTGGTAAACCACCTAAATTAGTGGCTACCGCTTTTGCGGTATCAATCGCTTTTCCTCCAACAACAACATCACACCCATGATCCACTGCTAAACTCTGGATATCTGCAATGACTTCTGGGGTACACTCACCAGAAAATTCAGCATAAAACACGGTTTTATTTATTTCTGTCAATGCAGTGTCAATGATTTTACCGACTCTTTTTTTATTGTTGGGAGATATTACCACTAAAAAATTATCTCCCATCTTTTTAGCATATTTCCCTAACTTACCTAACTCTCCCGCTCCTTGAACATAATATCCAGGAGCTTTAATGCCAATAGACATAGATAATCCCCACCTTTAAATGTTCCATAGAAAAAACTAGGCTCTCCTTGCAAAAAGAGAGCCTATAAAAATATACACTAAATTATGAATACAAATCCGGCAAATCTGCCAATCTACGAGCAAGCACATATACATCTTCCTCTATTTGACAAATCAACATATCCCGGTTTGCATTTGTACAGGGGATATTCGTTTCAACCCCACCATTCAAATTATCATGGCAAATGCGATTTAAATCTTCAAAGACCTTTAGGATTCCGTCCGTATCTTGGCTGACTGTTTTTAGAAGATCATTAAAATAAACCTTGTCCTGGTCATCGTATTTAAAAATAGTACACCAATATGCCAAAAGGTCGGATTCATTCAACCCTGTCTTTTGAAAAATCAGGGTTTTCTGAGAAGATAATAAAAGTAGTAAACAGGATAAATATGACTTTACCACCAATGGAACCTGGGATTTAATTTTCGCAAAATACCGCCGGTGGGACCAATATCCATTAAAAGTCAATTCATTTTTTTCCAGAAGATTTTTGATTCCATCATTAGCTGATACTCCGCAAATCATGAAAAAACGTTTCATGCCTTCATTTGTCGATCTGCTTTTCGCATTCATCAAACATTTTCTCACAAAAAACTCACAAACTTCTGTTGTATTCGATTTTGTCATTTTCCGTAACAGATCGCCATAATACTGCATAGCACAAACCTCCGGATATCAAAATTCTACTACTTATTTTTCTGCGCCTTCTTTTTCAATATTCAGCTCTTTCAAGGCAGCTGTATTGAAAATCGGATCTGCTTTGGTATTATACAGGGACATTTTACGTTTGAAGAAATTTTTACCAAATACAAGCAGGCAAAGAACAATCCCAACACCTAAAGCCATTGCAGCACCACGAGATACGAGGACACCACCGATAATGCCGGCAACACCAAGATCATTAAAGGTCTTAGCACGAAGAACGCCAACGCGAACAGCTACATAGCCTTGAATCAACATGGTCAAAGCTAAGGCAATTGGCAGAACAGGTTTTACGAAGCTTACAATAGGCGACAACCAGTACCCGGTAAAAGTCCCCAATCGGAAGGAAGCTACCCCACCAATCAAGCTGTCCATTGCTTCACGCCCGTGTTTATATCGTTCACAAATAACAACCTGCATAGCAGCCCATAACGGACCACACATCGACAGGTCCGGACCTAACATAGCCATCGTCATGTTACGAACACCAACGATAACGTTGTTACGATTGGCATCAAAGTGAATGTTTTCGTCCCCATGACGAAATTCGCGGGCTTCATCAATCAAAGCATCTGCCTGAATCAATTCACCAAAGAGAACAACATAGGTAGCAACAACCAGAGGCATTGCTTGGACATAATAAGACATCGCAGGGAATCCAATTCGTTCCGCAAAAGGACTCCACTGAGTAAAGACTTCTACAAAGTGAGGATGAGTAAAGCCCATTTCAATCGTAGGCCACGGTAATTCGCCTACAATAGGAGCAATAATAACCGCCAAGACCATTGCCGGCAATAAACCTAAATCAGAAATAACACGGAAAACTTTATTCTTATTCATGATGCTCTTAAAATGATTGCTAAAAGAGCAATAGAAAGCAAAGCCTACGGCAATAGCAATGGTAAATGGATATTTATCAAAATTACCGCCGGTATTGAATACTAATCGGACAGCTGCAATGCCAGCGCCAATCAGAATCCCTGATTTTAAGGCATCTGGAACTAAATCGACAACACGTTTAGCTAATCCAGTCGCCCCTAAGAAGAAAGTAAGCAACCCCAACTCAAACTCAAAGGCAATGAGTGCATGCATACGTTCTGCCGTATCATTCGGAAATTCACCTAACCATAATAAAAGCAAAGGAATAGCCGGTGTAATCCACCCAGGGACAACCGGGTCCCCCAAATGAGCATGCCAAGTATACAAAAAGCCGTTCATGATAACGATAGTAATCGCAATTTCAAAAGGCATCCCTAAATATTCCTGTAAAACCGGAATAATGCCGAGACAAACAGCACAGAGGAGTAACCCCTGAACATAATCAGGCCATTCAAAACGATAGTGGATAAAAGGCAAACGCAGGACCAAATTAAAGATATGCAAATTAATCCCTGGTTGAAGTTCGCCTTCTTTACGTTTATAAACAGGACCGAACATAAGCTTGTTCCCTTCTTTCTCTTTTAAATTTAGACAAAAATAGCGCCAAAGCAACGCAATTCGGTATGAAATTATCGATAACCCAAATCGTTGCTATGGCGCATGGATGTCAAGGAGTATTGTTTTTATCCTTCATACTTACAATGAAACCGCTGTTCAAATACTGCAATTAAATCTTGTTTAAAATCCGGATGGGCAATCTTAATGAGTTCCATAGCACGCTGCCGTAAGGTGCGCCCTTTAAGATGGGCAATGCCAAATTCAGTAACGACATAGTCGATATCATTACGAGACGTTGTGACAGCAGCACCTTCATCCAGCAATGGAACAATTTTCGAAATTTTACCGTGACCGGCAGTAGAGGACATCGCAATGATGGCCTTCCCACCTTTAGCCCGCGATGCACCGCGAACAAAATCGACCTGGCCACCAACACCACTGAACTGTTTATATCCGATCATTTCAGCATTTACTTGGCCCATCAAGTCGACCTGCATGGCCGAATTAATCGAAATAATATTATCGATTTTGGCGACTACAAAGGGATCATTGGTATAATCGACGGGTTTCATCAAAACATCCGGATTGTTATTTACAAAGTCATATAGTTTTTTGGTCCCCATGAGGAAACAAGAAACGAATTTTCCCGGATCAACCGTCTTCTTTTTATTGGTAATAACGCCTTTACGGGCTAAATCAACGACGCCGTCAGAGAACATTTCTGAATGGATACCGAGATCCTTTTTATCGCCCAAGAAAGACAGTACTGCATCCGGAATCGCGCCAATACCGAGCTGCAACGTATCTCCGTCGTGAATCAAGGAAGCAATATATTCCCCAATCTTACGTTCCGTTTCACCAATTTTAGGCGGCTGGAGTTCAATAAGATCTTCGTCCTTCTCTACGATATAGTCAATATCTTTAAGGTTGATGCCATTCCCATAAGTATAAGGCATATTCTTATTAATCTGAGCAATAACCAACTTTGCAACTTCCGCTGCCGGCTGCGTATAGTCAACAGATACGCCATAAGAGCAATTTCCGTCTTCATCGGGTTCGCTAAGTTGCAGGAAAACGACATCGACCGGCAATGTTCCATCCGCAAAAAGTTGAGGAGCTTCATGGAAGAAACACGGCGTATAGTCTGCGCGACCTTCTTCAACAGCTTTTCGTGTAGAACCGCCGACAAACAAGGCATTATGTTTAAAATGCTTTTCCATCCCCGGCTGACAATAGGGAGCCTGTCCCATTGCAACCATGTGGACAATTTCTACGTTTTCAAGACGATCGGCTTGGCGAACCAATTCTTCGGTTAAAACTTGTGATTCACCACAAGCATGGGTAAAGACAATACGGTTGCCGGACTGGACGTGGCTTATCGCTTCTTCAGCAGATACAATCTTGCTGGCATATTCTTTTCTCCAATCCATCACACACACCTACTTTCTTATAAATCGACTGACGGCCTGCAACGAAGGAGGAGTAGCCCAGTTGCAGGCACCAGTCAATATCTCATCTACTCTACTATATTATTCCAACTGTTCACCTTATCGAAAAGATGGTAAGCAGCTTTCATCAAGCATTATTCTTCGATCTGTGCAATAGATTTAGCCAATTCTTTCTTCATGCGCAAGTTGCCCTGGCGTGAAATCATGATGCGCTGTGCCTGCGGCGAACCGGCGCCATGCATCGATTCAGTACGGTAGCCGACAGCAGCAGTACCTAAGCTTAGATTTTCAATCAGGCGTAAAATTTTGAGACGATTTTCAGTCGATACAGAGTTGACACCTCTGAGGTATTTGTCGACATACGGCCCAATCTTCGGATCACGAAGGTCTTTTTCAGACGGAGCCGTAACCATTAGACCACCGGCGATATCTTCAGCCAACCGAACGATTTCATAGGGGAAACGAGTTACATTCTGTTTGCAGACGTTCGCTAAGAGCAAATCGATAAGATAGTTGCCAGCTTCAGTTTTCGTTCCCAGGGCCGAGCAGGCAATCCCGCAGGCAAAGAGGGTTTCATTGAGGTGCTGCATTTCGATAATCTTATCCTTAACATGAGAAGCTTTCGGGCAGCCATTGTAGTCGGCTGCTACGGCAGCGGCACCGATGAGGACGTCGCCAACACCAACTTTACATCCGCCATAAGATTGACGATGATATCCGGCAAAGCGTTCAACCAAGACGCCGGCAAATTCATATTCACCATTGAGGTAGATGTTTTCGTTCGGGATAAATACGTTATCAAAGATGACCAGAGCTTCTGTCCCACCGAATTCAGGATTGCCCGTATCCATAGGAGCGCCTTCCATTTTACGGGTATCGCAAGACTGGCGACCAACAATCATGAAAATGCCTTCAGCATCCGTAGAGCAAGAGAAACATACTGCATAATCTTTATCATCTTCCCCCATGGAAATGGTCGGCATGACGATAACTTCATGGGAATTAATAAAACCAGTCTGATGTGCTTTAGCACCACGGACGACGATGCCATCCGGACGACGTTCTACAACATGAAGATACATATCAGGATCTGCCTGAGCATGCGGAGCCAAGCCACGGTCACCTTTAGGGTCTGTCATAGCCCCGTCTACCGTAAGGTCTTCTTCCTGTACACGTTTCAAGAATTTCATGAAATTTTCATGATATTTTGTTCCATATTTCTTGTCCGTATCAAAGGTCGTCGAGAATACAGCGTTAAAAGCGTCCATCCCGACACAACGCTGGAAGCAAGAAGCCGTTTTCTGACCACAAAGGCGCTGCATTTTTACTTTATTCATTAAGTCCGTTGTGCTCTGATGAATATGGGTAAAGCGGTTAACGCGTTCACCAGTATAGGGAGAAACGGCCGTCATCAGTTCTTGATATTCCGGTTGCTGAGCCAGATCATAGGTCATGCGAACGGAATTCATGGACGGACGGAGAATCGGATCATCAGCAGGACATGCAATTTTCTTACCGAACATATAGACCTGTAAATTTTTCTTTCTCATACTTTCGATATACTGTTCGCCTGTCATTAATGCCATAATAAATCATCCTTTCTACTTATCTTATAATAAATTTTGAGTAATTGGTTCACACGATAACGTGCTTTGCCTATAGTAAGAGCAAAAATCATGCCAAGTAAATGATCATGAAAAAAAATATAGCGTTTATTTCTTTAAAAGCATAGTAATTATCATCCAGATAAATTTTTATTTTTTTCAATCAATATCGTTCACTATTTCACATTTAGCTTTACTTATATTTATAGCATTTATTCGTTTCACTTTTAGCACATTTGCAACAGTATGTTGTTTTAATTTTGGAACAAATTTATTTTGTTTCATTTTTGGTTCGGCAAATTCGTCAAAACGCATTGTTAATCTAGGTTTATTTCTATATTTTCTTGCTTTTAGTCAGTAAAACATTTTATCTTATTTTTGTCTCATTACATTACACACGCGCATTATGTATTTGCTTATATCGGATATATTTTATATTTAAAAATATATCCACTTATACACCTATTTTTCCCCTTCAAAATCGTGAAATTAAGAACTATTATTTATCACACATTATCCCTTTTAATTTTGGCACAATAATTTCATATAAATAATTAAATTAATCAGATAGGATGTGAATACAATGAATGATTCTATAAAACAACAAATTGAATCTGTATTAGAAAAAGAAATTAGACCCATCTTAGCCGAACACCAAGGGGATGTCGCCATCGTCGACTACACTAATCACATTTTACGAATCCGCCTAACCGGAAAATGCAGCGGCTGTCCGTCAGCCCAATTAACGACAGAAGAACTCATCGGAAATAAGATTCGTGAGTCCATTCCCGAGGTCCAAGACATTATCCTGGTAACCGGGGTCAGCAACTCCCTCATTGCTCAAGCGAAAGATATATTACGCATGCGTCATATGCAGAGGTAAGCTATGAAAATAGGCATAAAATATTGCGGAGGCTGCAACCCTCGCTACGATCGCAGCCACGAAGTAGAAAAGCTGAAAAAAAAATTTCCTCAACATATGTTTACATATGATGTGGAAAATACAGTCTGTGATATCTGTCTGCTCGTGTGTGGCTGTATGACGGCCTGTGCAGATAAAACGGGTATCGCAGCGCGACAGTTCCGCCAACTCCTCACACCGCAACAATTTAAGGACTTTTCAAAAGAAATGGAGGCTTCATCTCAACAGGACCCAACAGCAAAAACAGAAATACGGGTAGGCACAACTGCCACCATGACCAAAACATTCACCGATGAAGACATCTATCAATTCGCTGCACTGACCGGAGATTCCGGAAAGCTGCACACCGATTCGACCTTTGCGGCCCTCCATGGATTTGGCCGCCCCGTTGTTCACGGGGTACTGACCGCCAGCCTCTTATCTTCTATCATGGGAACTATTTTCCCGGGCGATGGAACGATTTTAATGGATGAACAATTATCCTTTACCGCTCCCGTTTATCCCGGCGACACCATTAATGCGTCGATAGAACTAATTCGTGTCGAAGAAAAAAAACGCTGGTACATTGGCAAATTTCGAGGAATTTGCCAAAAAGCAGATGGAACCAGAGTCGTAGAAGGCACTATCCATCAATTGATGATGAAAACATTATTTATCTATCACGACACATCCAATCACACAGAACAGGAGAATAAATCATGACAAACTTAGAAAAATACGAACAGCTTTTTATGAATAATTTCAAACTAAAAAAAGAAGACCTACCCGGTCTAAAGTATCGCAGTATTAAATTATGGGACTCTATGGGCCATATGACATTAATGGAAGAAATGGAAGATACCTTCGATATTTCCATTGATACCCCCGATGTGCTGGCATTCAGCTCTTATGAAAAAGGAATGGATATTTTACGAAAATACGGCGTCGATATTTAAAATGCTCGAAAAAATAATTGTCGATCCCCTGACTGACAGCAACTGCTATCTGTTAGTCTCCGGGGATCGCGTTCTCATCGTCGATCCAAATAATTTTCAAAAAATCCATTCCTATCTTACCGAGAAAAATCTAACTCCGGAACTTGTCATTTTAACACATGAACACTGCGACCATATAGCGGCCCTCAACGATCTCAGAAAACAGTATCCGGTAAAAGTTTTATGCAGTGACGCCTGCAGCCGGGGAATTCAAAGTACTACCTTAAATATGACAAGGATTATGGAAACGTATTTATATTTTAAGAGCAATGGAAAAATGAGAGTTTCATACCCGCCTTTTACTTGCCAACCGGCAGATATTACCTTTGAAAAAGTTTACACGACGACCTGGCGACGGCATACAATTTTATGCCAATCCGCCCCCGGCCATACTCCCGGCAGCAGTTGTATCATCGTCAATGAAGCGCTCTTGTTTTCAGGAGACTACTTCATTCCAAACGAAAATGTCATCACACGACTCCCTGGCGGGGATGAACAGGCCTATGAAAAATGGGGTAAGCCCGTTTTACGGAGTTTACCCACACCAATAAAAACATATCCCGGTCACAGAGCACCCTTTATATTGACAAAGGAGGTGAAGGATGCCTATGGACTATAATACTTGGCTAGACCAGCCGCCATTTGCTTGGACCCAATCCGAAAAAGAGCACCATTATATACACCTCTTATCCGAATTAACACTTCAACACAGCAAGGCTTGCCCACCGTACGGACAGGCATTGAACACCTTAAGGCTCAAACGCAATCGCTATAACAAAATTTCAACCATTCCCATGCTCCCTATATCTCTTTTTAAGACAGAAGAGTTAAAAAGTATCAGCGACCAGGACGTTTTCAAAGTGATTACCTCGTCCGGAACATCCGGTATAGCTTCCCACCTATATCTCGATACTACAACAGCAAGCAATCAACAATTTGCCTTATACCATATTGTAGAAAACTTCATCGGTTCCGCTCGATTGCCGATGCTCATTGTCGACACGCCGGACTTATTAAAAAACCGCAATGCCTTCAATGCGAGAGGGGCTGCCGTTTTAGGATTTTCTATTTTTGCCAAACGAAAATATTATGCCCTAAAGTCTGATTTGTCGATAGACCTAGAGAGCATCCGAACCTTTATCCAAACCTATCATGATCAACCGGTGCTCATTTTCGGGTTCACTTTCATGATTTGGCAGTATTTATGCGAAGCGCTGGCAGATTACCCGGGAGTGCTCGATTTATCCAATGCGATTCTCATCCATGGCGGTGGCTGGAAAAAGATGCAAGATCGAGCCGTTTCGCCCACAATTTATAAGCAGCGTCTATACGAGCAGTTTAAAATCAGCAAAGTTCACAATTACTATGGTATGGCTGAACAAACCGGATGTATTTATATGGAGTGTGAGCAAGGCCACCTCCATGCCAGTATTTTTTCAGATATCATTATCCGCAATCCTGAAGACTTTTCCCCTTGCGCCATTGGTGAATCTGGAATAGTTCAGGTATTAACACCGCTGGCAACATCCTATCCCGGGCATTCGATTCTGACAGAAGACATGGGAACATTATTAGGCATTGATGATTGCCCTTGTGGTCGTTTAGGCAAATATTTTCGCATTGACGGCCGTATTGCCAAGGCGGAGATAAGGGGGTGCAGCGATGCACACAATTAAAAAGTTCACGACAATCGCAGGAATGATTCCCCAAAAAACAACTCCATTCCCTCCTTTTTCACCGTTGACAGTACAGTTTTGTAACGAGTTCTCTCGCCAACTGTTAAATCTCCCAATAGTAAAAGATAATCCGGAATGGGCAGCTTTTAGCTTTTGGCTTCGACCAAGGAAAATAGAAGAATATAAAAAATTACTTCCCTATCTTGAAACTCGATTGGGACGCGGCTTAACCTTTCACATTGCCCCATCTAACATGCCCGTCATGTTTTTATACAGTCTATTCATATCCTTGTTAGCCGGCAACGCCAATGTAGTTCGGATATCGCCGAAGCTAGTCCCAGCAGTGTCCCCCATTTGCAGCTTATTCGATCACCTCTTACGCGCTCCTTCGTATAGACGCCTATTTAATCAAAATGCAATCATAACCTATGATCACGAAAAAAAAGTAACGGATTTATTTTCAAAATGCTGTGACAGCCGCATAATTTGGGGTGGAGACAAAACAATTCTCGAAATCAGAAAATCCCCTTTATCTCCCAAGGCTATCGACATTCCGTTTCCCGATCGCTACTCACTGTCGGTCTTCGATAGCAATTATATCATTACTTGTTCAGATGAAGAATTAAAAGAAAAAGTTCATCATTTTTATTTAGATACCTATGAAGTAGATCAAAATGCCTGCTCCTCTCCAAGACTTATTTTTTGGCTTGGATCAAAAAGCGACTTCATCGATGCGCAGCAGCGATGGTGGAAAGCCGTTGTCCATGAAATACAGAAATACGACCTGGCTCCGATTAAAGTAAGTCGAAAATTCACCGAAGCCTGGAAATTTGCAATGCATGAAACTGAAATTCAATCCATCGCATATGACAACAACCGACTTTATGTCTATACATTATCTGACTTTCCCTTCGATATAACTCAATTATCAGGAACTTTTGGTCAATTTTTTCAATATCCATTACAAGATTTATCGGACATATTCCCCTACCTTACGGCTAAAGTCCAGACTATCACGACCTTAAATATATCCCCAACTGAAGTTCGAAACCAGCTCATCCAAGCTCAGGTAACCGGTGTAGACCGAGTTGTACCAATCGGGCAAGCCATGGATATGGATATAATTTGGGATGGCCGCAATCTACTGGAATCACTGACCCGCATCATTCGTTAGGAGGGATTCCTATGTTGTGTTTCTTTGATGAAAACCCTAAATACCAAGATCATCTCTTATTTATTGATGGAATGGACCATTCCATTACTTATGGCGATTGGTATGTTCACAGCAAAAAAGTACATCAACTAATCGAAAATAAACCCAAACAATTAGCGGCCATTATCTGCCATAATACCATAGGCTCTGCACTATCCTACCTTTGCTGCCTGCAAAACCATATCGTCCCCCTCCTCATCGATCACGATATGGATGAAGAATTACAGCAACAATTATTGATGCGATATAAGCCCAATTACCTGTTTAAGCCCATAGATGATACAGAAGAACCAATATATACACTATATGATTACGGCCTATATCATAGTAATGAAATCAACCACCATATTCATCCGGATTTAGCCCTGTTATTAACGACGTCCGGAAGTACGGGAAGCCCGAAATTAGTCCGTCAAAGTTATAAAAATATTCAATCAAATGCAGCCTCTATCGCTGAATATCTAAAAATCACCGAGCTGGATCATCCGATTTCATCTCTCCCGATGCACTACACCTTCGGTCTGTCAGTAATAAACAGCCATGTCCTCCAGGGTGCCTGCGAATGCCTGACAGAAAATACGGTCTTTGATAAAGAATTCTGGAACATCTGTAAAAAAGAATCTATCACCTCACTGGCAGGTGTTCCCTTCACCTTTGAGTGTTTGAAGCGCATTGGAATCATGTCTATGGATTTGCCAAAATTGAAGCTGATGATTCAAGCCGGCGGCCATTTATCGACACGGCTGCAAAAGGAATATCTTGAATTTGCGCACAAAACAGGAAAGCGTTTTATCGTCATGTATGGCCAAACAGAAGCAACGGCACGCATGTCCTATCTGCCATTTGATAAAGCCTTGGAAAAATTGGGAAGTATCGGCATCGCAATCCCGGGCGGGACCTTCCACATCATGGAAGATGAAAAAACGGAAATCACGACGCCGAAGGTAACCGGAGAACTTTGTTATGACGGTCCGAATGTAACGATGGGGTACGCTCAGAAAGCAGAGGATTTATCCTTAGGAGACTTACGACATGGACGGCTTTATACGGGAGATATGGCCTATGTTGATCAAGACGGATACTACTATATTACCGGCCGAAAAAAACGCTTCCTAAAAATAATGGGGAAGCGCGTAAATATGGATGAAGTAGAAGAACTCTTAAAAAACACCTTTGACGTTAGCGACTTTGCTTGTACCGGAAAAGATGATGACCTGCATATTTTTATGACGGGCACCACAGACAAACAACCAGAAATAGAAGATTTCTTAATCGAAAAACTCGGCCTTCATATCCACTGCTTCAGTATCCATCAAATAGAACAAATCCCCAAAAATACGTCGGGGAAAACCCAGTACCCAATTTTGAACGACCTGGCCGAAAAGGACGGAAGGTGAAACAATGGACACCAACTTAACACTGAGTCAGAAAGAGCTTCAAAAACTTTCAACCAATCAAATTCAATCGTTGAATATTCTCGCTTTATCCACAGAATCTCTGTACAACCTGCTTCAAAAAGAATCCGAAGAAAACCCCTTCATGGAGTATAGCCCAAATCAAAGATCGTCAGCCCACAACGATACTTCCTTTTTAGATTTTGTAGCAGCTCCGGAAGAGCGCAGCGTCAAACAATTTATTTTGGAACAAGTAAATTCCGCGAATTTTACAAAACCCCAGTGGGCCCTGTTTTCGTATTTGGCCGACTATGTCGATAGCAGAGGATACTTGACCATAACCGAAGAAGAAATAACCGAAAAATTGCCCTTGCCGGCAGGCCTTTTTGACTTCTGCCTATGCCGTCTCCAAGAACTGGATCCTGCCGGTATAGGCGCGACGTCGCTCAAGGACTGTCTAAAATTGCAGCTACGTCGCAATCACAAGTTAACCCCGCTATTGGAAAAACTGATTGACCATCATCTTTCAGATATAGGAAAACAAAAACGCTCACAGATTTACCAATCTGTAAAGGGTCCCAAAACAAAGATCGATGCCGCCATAGCTCTCATCAAGAAATTAAATCCGGCACCACTTAGCGGCATCTTCGAAGCAGAAGCCTCCTATATTATTCCCGATGTCATCATTCAATTCACGGGCACCGACCACGAAGTCATTTTAAACGACTCCTGGTCAGCCTCTTATTCCATGAGCGATTACTACGTCCGGATGATGCGGACAACGACCGACGAAAGTGTAAAGGAATATTTCCAAACCAAATATACGCGCTGTCGCCTACTGTTTTATAATATTGAACGCCGCCGTAAAACGCTGCATGCCTTAACCGATGCCATTTGGAACTGTCAGCAAGACTATTTACAGAACCAAGGACCGCTGCAGCCGATGACGCTGTCAGATATTGCCAAAAAAGTAGGCCTTCATCCCTCTACCATCAGTCGTTCTATAAAAGACAAGTATCTACAAACGCCGCATAAAACCATTTCCTTCAAACATTTATTTCAGCGTCCTTTTCCTAAGACAAAAGAAACCATTTCGAAAGATGCCGTACAACAGTCTCTCGCTCGGCTGATTGAAAACGAAGACGTCAAACATCCGTACAGTGATGCCCAATTAACCGCACTGTTGACGGACCAGTTCGAATACTCCTTTTCAAGAAGATTAATTCAAAAATATCGAGAAATACTGCATATTTCTAACTCCTATTCTCGTCATCAATAGTCCATTTTTCATCTATCGACGTTGATTCTCTCAATACTATCAGCCTTGTTACTATAACCAAAAATTGTTATAATTATATCATGTCTGCATATTTATCATGTAAATTATAGAAGCCCCATTGGGACTCCTTTATTACCCATTTTAAAGGAGACAATAGTTATGACAACTACCGCTAAAATTTTTTCCACGCTCTCAGAGGCCCAGGAGCGTTTAAACGCAATTATAGAGCATTCCTTTGACGGTATATTCATTACTGATGCAAAAGCCAACGTACTCCGCATCAACCATGCCTATGAAATCATTACCGGATTAAAGCAAGAGGAAGTCATCGGGAAAAATATGGCCGACTTGGTCCGCGATAAATTAATATCTCAGTCCGGGTCGCTCCAAGTCATCAAAACCAAGCAGCCTGTTACCTTGCAACAATGTTTTCGTTCCGGAAAAGAAGCTCTAGTAACAAGCTCTCCCATTTTTGATAAAGACGGAAACTTTATCATGGTCGTGACCAATGTCCGAGATTTAACCGAAATTTACAATTTGAAAGCCGTTGTACAAGAAAAAACGGCCGCTATGGACCGTTTAGCTTTAGAGTTAGAGCATTTACAAACGACGGCAGAAGAAACTCACGAAATCATCGCAAAAGATGAAACGACCTTGGCCGCTATGCTACTGGCCAATCGCGTTGCTTCAATGGACACCTCGGTCATCCTATTCGGTGAAACCGGGGTCGGTAAAGAAGTCATGGCGCGATATATCTTCCAGCACAGCCTGCGATCAAAAGGAAGTTTCATAAAGGTGAATTGCGGCGCCATCCCGGAAAACCTCATTGAAAGCGAGTTATTCGGATATGAAGGCGGCGCTTTTACCGGTGCCAATAAAGGTGGTAAAATCGGCCTCTTCGAACTCGCCAATAATGGGACCTTATTTCTTGACGAAATCGGGGAACTCCCGAAAGATATGCAGGTAAAGCTGCTGCGTGCCCTACAGGAACAGGAAATCATGCGAGTAGGCGGCACAAAACCCATAACAATCGACGTCCGGATCATTGCCGCAACCAATCGAAATCTCGAAGAAATGGTAAAAAACGGAACATTCCGGGAAGACCTCTATTACCGACTCACCGTTTTTCCAATTTCGATCCCGCCATTACGAATGCGAAAAAAAGACATCGAGCCTTTAGCAAAATCTTTTTTAGAAAAGCTGAATCAAAGGTATCAAATGAAAAAGTATTTGACCCCTTTATCGATGCAGCTGCTCCATGAGTACGATTGGCCGGGAAACATTCGCGAACTAAAAAACATTGTCGAACGGGCCATCATCATCAGTTCTTCCGACGCCATACAACCAGAAGATCTCCACATTCACCCGGCCAGTAAACCCATCGTAATCATCAAAGAAAAGGAAGTTGAAAATAAACCGGCCGACTTTGCCGCACCGCCCATTCAATTTCCAATCAATTTAAAAGAGGTACTGGAAAAGATTGAATATAATTATATTCAAAATGCATATAAAATGTTCGGAAACGTCCGAACAGCGTCCAAAAACCTAGGATTAACGCCCTCAACCTTTGTTAGAAAACGAAAGCAATATGAGGCTCAACATTAGGAAAGGAGGTCTTCCCATGACAAAATCAATCGTAAAAAGAAAAGCGCTGACCATCTGTCCGATTCAAAAAGTTGAGGGCGGCTAATCATTAGTTAAAGCCCATTATTCCTTTGAATTTAATTTAGCCGAAATAAATTCCCACAGCATCGTCACATGAATCGTCATGGCATTATAGGCCCCTGTTGCATCATGGCGGACAATGGCATCGACAAGACGGCGATGGTAAACAAGCGTATTATTATCCCGCAGGGCATCTTCCGTCGATACGATATTCTTTTTAACCGACGTATGAAGGATATAGGATAAATTACTCAGGACTCGATTCCCACTGGCCTCGGCAATCATCATATGAAGGGCAATATCTTCTTCTTCGTAATCTTGATTGGCTTGGATCAGTTTTTCGACCAGAGCGCACTGTTTCAATAATTCCTGACATTGTTCTTCCGTCGCGTGGAGGGCCGCTAATAGCGCGGTCTGGGGTTCGATCATCAAGCGAACGTCGAGCAGGTCGATGGCCAGGCGGTCATCATCATAGATAAAAGTCAGTCCCAGGGGATCCAAGGGAACGCCGCAGCGTTTGGCGATGAAGGTGCCCGAACCTTGACGTACTTCCAGGATGTTGCGGGCGCTTAATGCTCGAATCGCCTCCCGCAGAGTCGAACGACTGACATTCAAATTTTCCATCAACACCGGCTCCGTCGGCATTTTATCCCCGGGAAGCATTTGTCGCGACGTAATAAAATCGATGATATTGTTAGCCGTTTCTTCAATTTTAGATTTTGAGGACTTAGAATTAACCATATAAAACTCCTTACTGGCATGCAATCACTGATTAATATCTATAGGATAACAGATACATCAGACAAAAAACAGTAGAAACAGGAAAATCCATCAGACATTGTAAAAAAAGCTGCCTTAAGGCAGCTTTTTTTCTCATATGACCTTATTGCTGTAAGGTTTCAATATAATTGATAATTAAATCGGCGCCTTTTTCTAAGGTCATGCGGCTGGTGTTCATGGCCGCCGTATAATTAGCCGGATCTCCCCACAGATTCCCCGTATAATACGTATAGTATTGACCGCGCTTACGGTCTTCTTCTTTTAATTCCTGCAGCGACTTTCCATCATATACGCTTTTCCCGCGCTCGGTCCGATAGGCATCGTCGGCACAGATATAAAAGGAATAGGTATTGGGGAAATTTTTTAAAACGTAGTCTGCACACCGTCCCAAAATAATGCAGGACCCGTCTCTGGCCAATTGCCGGATGGCCTCGGATTCAGCCTCAAACATCTTATTATTTAAAGGCTTCTCGCCTTGCATGCCAAAGATATAGAAAGGCATAAATTTCAAGGAAAGGGGCGGGATTTCTTCTTCGAGCTGTTTTAAGTCCCCTTCCTTCATATCGTCGATACCAATTTTAGCAGCTGCGATATGAATCAATTGGCGGTCGTATAAGGGAATCCCCAATTTTTTTGCCAGAATCTGCGCCAGTTCTCTGCCTCCGCTCCCATATTGGCGGCTGATGGCAATCACCGTACCTGCGTTCATGGTCTCATCTCCTCCCGACTGCTATTTAAGGACATCCTTGTTGACGAGATACTTTGCCTTTTCGCCATTCAAAACCTTGGCAACGCCTCGTGCAGCCTTCGTTTTCAGATCGATTTCCGATTCTTCAGAATACCAGGCAATATGTGGCGTAATGATGACATTATCCAAGGTCAGCAAGGGGTTATCTTTTTCAATCGGTTCATGGACCGTAACATCCAACCCGGCATAGCCGATTTTTCCATCTTTCAAAGCCCGATACAACGCGGATTCATCAATCAAAGGTCCGCGCGACGTATTGACGACGATGGCCGTCGGTTTCATCCAGGAAAGGGTTTCGTCATTTAACAGATTTTCCGTATCTTTCGTCAAGGGTACATGAACCGAAACGATATCCGACTGCATCAAAACATCCTTCAAAGGCAGGATTTCAACACCTTCCTTGGCTCCCGCTTCAGGAGAAACATAGGGATCGTAAGCCAAAATTTTCAAGCCAAAGGCCTTCATCTTTTGAGCAACCATTCTGGGAATACGACCAAATCCTAAAAGTCCCAAGGTCTGTCCGTTGAGGCGGTGAATCGGTTTGGCAATCTGATAATCCCAGCCGTCGTGATGGGTCTGATGATTCAATATGTTTAATTTCCGATGGCAGGCCATCATCAAAGTAATCGCCTGATTCGACACTTCATCCATACAAAAATCCGGTACATTGACAACCTGAATCCCCAAGTCCGTCGCAGCCTTAAGATCGACAGTATTGACGCCGACGCCATAGCGGCCGACGACCTTCAAGTTCGGCAGCGATTCCATGACTTTACGGGTAATCGGTGCATATTGATTGAGCAGGCCATCTGCGTCTTTGCAGTTTTCAATAATCGCGTCTTCCGTTTTAGACTGAGTCGGAACTAAGACGGCTCCGATTTTAGCGACTTCGTTTTTTTCGGGATCCAACGTTCCATAATCATAATCGGTTACATACACTTTAAATGCCATGATTTCAACACCCTTTCTTAAACTCTCATAGGATCAGATTCTGCTAAATCATATTTGCGCACCATCGGGTCAAAGGCTGCCAAAACCCAGAAATAGGCATTTTGACTGCCCGGGCAGCCGACCGTCGGATGATATCCGCAAGGCGCCTGGACCATCGTCCCCGAATAAACGGGATGGACGACCATGTCATCGACGTCGCCGCTGTTCTTATAACTGATATGGAAACCAAACTTAGGTTTCGGCATATCAAAGTAACAGTAGACTTCTTCTAAATATTTTTCATGCTGGTGCGGCGGCCAGCTCGTCCATGAACCGTCACCGCCCCAGGTGAGACCACAAATCAACCGTGACGCCTTATCGGTCGGAGCCAGGGTAAACATGACTTCCCGGCGGCACGGGCCTTCTCCATGAATCTGATGTATATCGCCGATGGGAAGGGATCGGTCGAACTTACGGACGAGAGGTTCTCCAATACCATCAAAAA
>OHMP01000071.1_pt1 | contig 88061 bp, 86 predicted proteins | sample 1569341 | NCBI WGS metagenome assembly OHMP01 (sample SAMEA3879584, study PRJEB24766) | human gut metagenome | biome: human-associated habitat; feature: feces | place: USA | collected 1985/1987 | reverse complement strand
AAAGCCTCTCCCTTTCGGGAGAGGTGGCACGGCGAAGCCGTGACGGAGAGGGTTGAGCCGCCCCCCTCAGCCATCCTTTGGCCCAGCGGAGCGTCCCGCTTATAGCAGAAGTACAAGCATCCCCATAGTTTTTTCTCTCTTTTCTTATTTTATAATAGAAATGATGTTTGCGCAAGTCAACTGAACGTGCTAGAATAGGAATCCATTATTAAGAAAGGAGCAGGACGACCCACTCCCTCTGGGCCGCCAAAAACAATGAAAGGCAAATCCCTAAAAGGGCGTCTGCGGCCTCATCTTTGGTATCAGGCATACTGGTTTGTCTATTTGATCTGGTTTTTCACCCTGGATGCTTTGGTGCAGGACCCCAAATACATCATCCATAGCCCACTGGACGACTATATCCCTTTTAATGAATGGTTCGTTTTCCCCTATTGCAGCTGGTTTGTTCTTCTAGCGTTGGTGCTGGCACTGCTTTGGTGGAACGATACCCCCAGCTATGACCGGCTCTGTTTAAGTATGTTCTCCGGCATGAGCCTCTGCCTTATCCTTTATATGCTGTTCCCCAACGGCCTGCAGCTCCGCCCGGACCCCGCCACCCTGGGGCGGGACAACCCGGCGCTTTGGCTGATGCGGCTGCTCTGGGCGGCGGACTCCTCCAACAATGTCTGCCCCTCCATCCACTGTCAAAGCACAGGCTGCATGGCACTGGCCATGTGGTACAGCTCACTGGCATACCGTCACCGCTGGATCCGTCCGGTCACAGCGGTATGGGCCACTGCGATCTGTGCTTCCACCCTGTTTACCAAGCAGCATGCGGTGGTGGATGTGGTCATGGGGCTGGCTATGGCAGCGATTTGGCTGCCGGTATTCCGCCGGAGATGGAAAAAACTTGAGCAAAACCACAAAAACCTTGTCTAAAAATTAGCAACCTCTCCTATTGACGACAGCACCGACTGACCGTTAAAATGATAGTTGGCTTGATATATTGATAAAATGATTTCATGTATATCGGCCCATAAAAAACGATCAAGGAGGGAGCAGGATGGCAGAACTGAGCGCACGGGAAGCCGCTTATCAGATGCTGCGGCAGCGGATCATCACTATGGACCTTAAGCCCGGCGACCCGCTCAATGATCGCGAGCTTGCCCTGCAGATGGGCATCAGCCGCACCCCCATGCGGGAGGCTTTGATCATGCTGAACATCGCCCACATGGTGGTCATCAAACCCCAAAGCGGCACCCATGTAGCACCCATCGACCTGAACCTTATGGAACAGGAGCAGTTCGCCCGTTTTACCCTGGAAAAAGAGATGCTGGAACGCCTGCGCGGAAGGCTGAACCATGCACAGGAGGCGGACTACCGGCGCAATATCGAGGAGTATCGCCTGCTGGAGCAGCAGCCCGAAAGCCCCGAGCGCAACACCCGTATGCTGGCATTGGACAACCGGTTCCACCGCAAGAGCTTTGAGCTGTGCGGCATGGAGGCGCATTTTGACCATATGCTGTCCACCTTCCAGCACATTGAACGGCTGCGCATCTTCAGTCTCCATACGGACGAAAACAAATCGGTCTGCGGCGCCCACACCCGTATCCTGGAGGCCGTGCTGCATGGCACTTCTTCCCAGCTCAGCGATGCCCTCAGCGAGCATCTCGGCCGCTACAAGCAATCGGTGGCGGAAGCCCAGCGCATCCATCCGGACTATTTTATCGACGGCTGACCTTATCAGGGTATCCCCCCTGTCGGCGCAGCCGCAATGATCTGCCCTTGCAAACGGCCCTTTGGTGTAAAGACACCGGGGGCCGTTTTTCTTGTCCGGGGGATTTATTTCCGGGTCTTTGTCTGATTTGTGTATTGTATACAAGAAGAAGCGGCAAAAAACAGCAAAACGCCCATTGCCAAATTTGAACTGATATACTAGAATAGAGATGATGGAGCGTTCCGCTTTGGGGCGGACGCAAAGCAAAGCAAACCGAATTTAAGGAGGTCCCTATTATGCCTATGAAGATGGGTTGGCGCTGGTATGGCGAGGGCAATGACCCCATCAGCCTCAGCGACATCAAGCAGATCCCCGGTGTTACCAGCATTGTCTGGGCATTGCACAACAAGATGCCCGGTGAGGTGTGGGAGGTGGACGAGATCCAGACCGTCGCCGACCAGATCCACGCCCACGGCTTTGACATGGACGTGGTGGAGTCGGTCAACGTCCACGATGACATCAAGATCGGCCTGCCCACCCGGGATAAATATATCGAGAACTACAAGCAGTGCATCCGCAACCTGTCCAAGTTTGGCGTCAAGGTCATCTGCTACAACTTCATGCCCATTTTTGACTGGACCCGTACCGATCTGTTCCACCCGGTGGGCGACGGCTCTACGGCTCTGTTCTATCAGAAGGACATGATCCAGGACGATTACAAGGCCATGGCCGAGTATATCATGAGCTTTACCGAGAAGTACAACATGACCTTCCCCGGCTGGGAGCCGGAGCGTATGGCCAAGCTGGACGAGCTGTTCAAGGCCTATGCCCCTGTTACTAAGGAGAAGCTGTGGGAGAACCTGAAGTACTTCCTGGAGGCGCTGATGCCCACCTGCCGTGAGTGCGATATCAAGATGGCCATCCACATGGATGACCCCCCCTGGGATATCTTTGGCCTGCCCCGCCTGCTGGTGGATGCCGAGAGCATCGACCGCTTCCTGAACATGGTGGACGACGAGTACAACTGCCTGACCCTGTGCTCCGGCAGCCTGAACGCCAACCCCAACAACAATGTGGCGGAGATCGTCCGCAAGCACTGCGACCGCATTGCTTTTGCTCACATCCGCAACATCCACCACTTCCCCAACGGCGACTTCTCTGAGGCTGCACACCGCGACTGCTGCGGCGAGACCGGCATCATCGAGATCCTGCGTGCCTACCATGACTGCGGTTACGAGGGCTACATCCGCCCCGACCACGGCCGTCAGCTGTGGGAGGAAGGCCCCGGCGTCTGCCGTCCCGGTTACGGCAAGTACGACCGTGCCCTGGGTGTGCAGTATATGCTGGGCGTCTGGGATACCCTGGACCGTCTGGAAGGCAAGAACTGATCGGTTAAAACAAAGAAAGGTGAGCTGTTATGAAGCTTTCTGATATCAAAAACGGCGCTCTGTCCGCTGATTGGGCAGAGAAGGGCTACGAGCTGCCTCAGTTTGACATTGAGGCTGTCAAGGCCAAGACCCACGCTGAGCCTACCTGGATCCACTTCGGCGCAGGCAACATCTTCCGCGCTTTCCCCGCTGCTATCCTGAACGAGGCCCTGAACAGCGGCAAATACGACCGCGGCGTTATCGTGGCCGAGAGCTTTGACTACGAGATCATCGACAAGGCTTACCGCCCCTACGATAACCTGAGCCTGCTGGTCTGCCTGCAGTCCACCGGCACCATTGAGAAGAAGGTCATCGCTTCTGTTACCGAGAGCCTGAAGGCAGACTACTCCTTCGGCGAGGACTGGGCACGTCTGGTGGAGATCTTCCAGAACCCCAGCCTGCAGATGGCTTCCTTCACCATTACCGAGAAGGGCTACGGCGTTGCTCCTGCTGACCTGGAGCGCGGCCTGACCCCCGTGCTGGCAATGGGCAAGGTCACTGCACTGCTGTACGAGCGCTTCAAGGCCGGCGCCCTGCCCCTGACCGTGCAGAGTATGGACAACTGCTCTCACAACGGCGATAAGGTCAAGGATGCTGTCTTTGCTTACGCTTCCAAGTGGGTGGAGCAGGGTCTGGTCCCGGCTGAGTTCCTGGCTTATGTGCAGGATCCCGCCAAGGTCAGCTATCCCTGGAGCATGATCGACAAGATCACCCCGCGCCCCGATGCCAAGGTCCAGCAGATGCTGGCCGACGACGGCTTTGAGGATAACTACACCATCGTGACCGAGAAGCACACCTTTACTGCTCCCTTTGTCAACGCAGAGGAGACCCAGTACCTGTGCATCGAGGACAACTATACCAACGGCCGTCCCCCGCTGGAGCTGGGCGGCGTGCTGTACTGCAGCCGGGAGACTGTGGACAAGATCGAGAAGATGAAGGTCTGCACCTGCCTGAACCCGCTGCACACCGCTATGTCCATTTACGGCTGCATGCTGGGCTATGACCTGATCAGCGCCGAGATGGCAGACCAGGACATCCGCGGCTTCATCCAGAAGATCGGCTATATCGAGGCTATGCCTGTCGTGGTCGATCCCGGCGTGCTGAACCCCTATGAGTTCATCGGCGCTGTCATCAACCGCCGCCTGCCCAACCCCTTTATGCCGGATGCTCCCCAGCGTATTGCCACCGATACCTCCCAGAAGCTGGCCATCCGCTTCGGCGAGACCATCAAGGCTTACGAGGAGCGTGGTCTGGACAAGTCCAACCTGGTGCTGATCCCCCTGGTGCTGGCTGGTTACGCCCGCTACCTGAAGGGCATCAACGACAACGGCGAAGCCTTTGAGCCCTCGGCCGATCCGCTGCTGGCGGAGCTGCAGCCCATCGTGGCTGGCCTGGAGGTCAAGGAAGGCGAGCAGGACTTCAGCTGCCTGAAGAAGCTGTACAGCCGCACCGATGTGTTCGGCGTGGACCTGTACGCTGTGGGCCTGGGCGAGAAGATCGAGTCCATGGTCAAGGAGCTGTACGCCGGCCCCGGCGCTGTGCGCAAGACTCTGCACAAGTACGTCGTTGCCCGCTAAACTGGGCAGCCATGCGCTGAATCGAACTTAGCTATCTCCGTTCCCGCGCTGCGTTTTGCTTTGCCGCAGCGTGGGATTTTTTTGCAGTCGAACACAAAAAGACCGGCCCGCCGCCCTTACAGGGCAGCAGGCCGGTCTTTTTATGTACCGCTTAGATCAGGTTTGCGAATATGGGGCAGAGCACCGCCGTCAGCACACCGGCTACTGCGATGGACAGGCCGCTCATGGCACCTTCCACCTCCCCCATCTGCAGGGCTTTACTGGTCCCCACCGCATGGGCTGCAGTGCCAATGCCCACACCCTTGGCAATGGGGTCTGTAATGCCAAACCAGCGGTAGACGCTTTCGGCCAGCAGGTTCCCTACAATGCCGGTCAAAATCACCACCGCACCGGTCAGGGCAACAATGCCCCCCAGCTCAGCGGATACGTCCATGCTGATGGCGGTGGTCACAGACTTGGGCAACAGGGTCACATACTGTTCCCGGGTCATATCCAGCGCCACGGCCAGCAGCCAGGCGCTGGCCAGGCTGACCAGACTGCCCACACCGATCCCCGCCAGGATGGCCACTGCATTGCGGCGCAGCAGGTCCAGTTTTTCATACAGCGGGATGGCCAGACTGATGGTAGCAGGCAGCAGCAGGTAGCTTACCGGCGCTGCGCTGGCCTTATAATCCTGGTAAGGGATGCCCAGCACGCTGAGCAGAACGACCACAAAAATACTGCCCAGCAAAAGCGGGTTCATCCAGGCTTTGCCGGTGCGTCGATGCAGCCAGCTGCCCAGGGCAAAAGCCCCCATTGTCAGCATCACGCCCCAGACAGCTGAGGTAGACAGGAATTCACTCATGGCAGTCCTCCTTTTTCCGGGCGGTCAGAGCCTGGGTGGTGCGCCCGGCGCATATCAGGATCAGTACCGTCACTGGTCCTACCGCCAGCGCCACCGGCAGCGCCATAGCCCCCAGCTCGGTCCACAGCTCCATGACCCCTGCCGCCGCCGGAACGAACAGCAGCGGGAAGATCCCGGTAAGGAACATCCCGGTCTCCTGCACCTGATCCAGCCGGACGATGCCCAGACACAGGGCAGCCAGCAGCAGCACCAGACCATAGATGCTGGCCGGGATGGGCAAAGGCAGCACAGCATGCAGCAGCTCCCCTAAAAAGCAGAATGCCAGGATACGGACAAATTGAAACAAATACTTCGTACTCGATTCCTCCCACAAAAATCGGCGCCGCAGAGAACCTTCTTCTGCGGCGCCGCTGCGCTCAGTTCAGAGCCAAAGGCAGATTACAGGGCAAAGTAGCGCTTTGCGTTGTCGAAGCAGATACCCTTGACGATCTTCTCCAGTGCCTTTTCGTCCAGCGGATACTCGCCGTCCTCCACCCACTGGCCGATCACGTTGCACAGGATGCGGCGGAAGTAGTCGTGGCGGGTGTAGCTCAAGAAGCTGCGGCTGTCGGTCAGCATGCCAACAAAGTTGCCCAGCAGGCCCAGGTTTGCCAGGCTCTTGATCTGGTTCTCCATGCCGATCTTCTGGTCATTGAACCACCAAGCAGAACCGTGCTGGATCTTGCCGGGGACCTCATCGGTCTGGAAGCAACCCAGGATGGTGCCGATCTGCTCATTATCTGCAGGGTTCAGGCTGTAGATGATGGTCTTGGGGCACTCATCGGTATCGTTCAGTGCGCTGAGCAGGCTGGCGATCTGGCCGCCGCCGGAAGTGGTGTTGATCATGTCAAAACCAGTATCCGGGCCCAGCAGGCTGTTCATCTTGCGATTGACGCCGCGCAGGCAGTTGTAGTGGATCTGCATCACCACGTTCAGGCGGTGATACTGACGGCCCAGGTGGGTCAGGATATAGGTCTGGTACTTCTCGGCCTCTTCCACAGTCACAGCCTCACCGGTCATAGCCTTCTGGTAGATCGCATTGACCTCCTCGGTAGTGGCGGCACGGTAGGGCACATAGTCCAGGCCATGGTCCGAAGCGCGGCAGCCCAGGGAGACAAAGAACTCCAGGCGCTGGGTCAGGGCATCGGTCACGCAATGGATGCACTCCAGCTTCTCCTTGCCCACAGACTGTGCCAGCTGTGCCATGTACTCCACAAAGCCGGGCTTCTGGATGTTGACAGCCTTATCCGGCCGGTAGGAGGGAGCCACGGTAAACTTGATGGTGGGGTCTTCCTTGATCTTCTTGTGCCACTCCAGGCTGTCAATGGGATCATCGGTGGTGCCGATGAACGCAACATTGGACTGCTCGATCAGGCCGCGAACGGTCAGCTTGGGGTCGTTCTGCAGCTTCTCGTTGCACAGGTTCCACACTTCCTCAGCGGTGTCGCCGTTCAGCACGCCGTCGTAGCCAAAGAAGGTGTGCAGCTCCAGGTTGGTCCAGTGATACATGGGGTTGCCGATGGCCATGGGCAGTGCCTCGGCAAACTTCTGGAAACGCTCACGATCCGGCTTGTCACCGGTGATGTAAGCTTCGGGCACACCGTTGGAGCGCATCACGCGCCACTTGTAGTGGTCGCCAAAGTAGCTGCCGTCCGGGTTGCGGCCGCCCAGCCACACCTGGGCGATGTTCTCAAAACGGCGGTTCTCGTAGATCTCACGGGGAGGGATGTGGCAATGGTAATCGCAGATGGGCATCTGCTCTGCGTAATCATGGTACAGGTGCTGGGCAGTGGGAGACTGGAGCACGAATTCCTTATCCATAAATGCTTTCATGGTGCGATAACTCCTTTTTCTCTAAACCTTCTAACTAAAATTGCGGTGCAGATCGTGTCTGCCCTACGGGCAGACCTTGCTCTTATTAGTATACCGAAAAACGTCCATGTATACAACTGAAAAAGCACCAAATTTTATGTCTTATGATTGTATATTCCGACAGAATTGCTCTCCGTGGGCTTTTTATGACAAAAATCCTGTGAAATCCTCTTGACTTATTTGTATACAACAGCATAAAATAGAGCCAGATAGCAGTTGGACGACCCGCGCCCTCTGCACAAAAGCAAAGCAGAACAACCCAGAAAAAGGAGATTCATCATGGAAACTTTGAATTACAAGGTCCTGGAGCAGTCCGGCTACAACGGCTACATCCTGAAGGATGCACCGGTCAAGGTCATGCAGTTCGGCGAGGGCAACTTCCTGCGGGCCTTCGTTGATTATTTCTTTGATATTGCCAACGAGAAGGCCGGCTGGAACGGCAAGGTCAGCCTGGTGCAGCCCATTGGCAACTTCCCCCAGATGGCAGACTGGATCAATGCGCAGGAGGGTCTGTACACCCTGTACCTGCGCGGCAGCGAGAAGGGCCAGAAAGTGGACGCCAAGCGGGTGATCTCCTGCGTCAGCGACTGCGTGTGCCCCTACCTGGAGGGCAAGTGGGCCGATGTTCTGGCTCTGGCTGTCAGCCCCGAGCTGGAGATCATCGTCTCCAACACCACCGAGGCCGGCATTGCCTACACCCAGGGCGACAGCCAGTTTGACCAGGTGCCCCCCAACAGCTTCCCCGCAAAGCTGACCCGCGTGCTGTTTGAGCGCTACAAGGCGTTCAACGGTGCTGCGGACAAGGGCCTGGTGATCCTGTCCTGCGAGCTGATCGACAACAACGGCAAGGAGCTGCAGAAGTGCTGCAACAGCTACGCTGCCGATTGGGGCCTGGAGCAGGGCTTTATCGACTGGATGAACAACGCCAACACCTTCTGCTCCACCCTGGTGGACCGCATCGTTCCGGGCCGCATCCGCGATGCACAGGAGCTGGCCGCTCTGGAAGAGGCCAATGGCTACCACGACCAGGTGCTGGACGTGGGCGAAGTGTTCGGCGTGTGGGTCATCGAAGGCCCGGCCTGGCTGGAGGACAAGCTCCCGTTCAAGAAGGCCGGCGTCAACGTGATGGTCGTGCCGGACGTCACCCCCTACAAGAAGCGTAAGGTCCGCATCCTGAACGGCGCACACACCGGCTTTGTGCTGGGCGCTTACCTGGCAGGCTTCGACATCGTGCGGGACTGCATGCACAACGACACCATCCGCGGCTTTATGAACAAGATGCTGCACGAGGAGGTCATCCCCACCCTGCCCCTGGACAAGAAGGATCTGGAGGATTTCGCCAGCGCTGTGCAGGACCGCTTCAACAATCCCTTTATCAACCATGAGCTGATGAGCATCTCCCTGAACTCCACCTCCAAGTGGAAGGCCCGGAATATGCCCTCCTTCCTGAGCTACATTGAGGAGCAGAAGCAGCTGCCCGCCTGCCTGACCATGTCTCTGGCAGCTTACATCGCCTTCTACTCCAACGACATCCAGGAGCGTACTGCCGACGGCCTGATCTGCAAGCGCCCTGCCGGCAACACCTACAAGATCCAGGACGACGCTTGGGCACTGGATTTCTACTACGCTCACAAGGACGACACCGCCGCCCAGCTGGTGCACGCTGTGCTGACCAACACCCAGATGTGGGATCAGGATCTGACCGCCATCCCCGGTCTGGAAGCTGCTGTGCTGGCTGACCTGGAGCTGATCCGCACCCAGGGCGCCGAGGCTGCCTACAAGAGCTGCCTGTAAGCCGCCGTCCACTTACTGCGAACAAATAGGAGACGAATTATGCCGCAGGCTATTCATATCAGCCCCATCGACAATGTGGTGGTCGCACTGCACCCCATTGCCAAGGGCACCCTGGTGGAGGTAGACGGCCTGGCCGTCACCGCCCTGGAGGATATCCCTCAGGGGCACAAAATGGCAGTACGCCCCATCCATGCCGGGGAAAACGTCATCAAGTACGGCTTTGCCATCGGCCATGCCACTGCCGATGCCGCAGCAGGCAGCTGGATGCACACCCACAACGTAAAGACCAACCTGTCCGGTGAGGTGGAGTACAGCTACAACCCCGCCCCGGACCTGGCTCCCCTGCCCGCAGTGCAGCCGGAGACCTTTATGGGTTTCCGCCGCAAGGACGGCCGGGCCGCCATCCGCAACGAGATCTGGATCATCCCCACTGTGGGCTGCGTCAATGATATCGCCAAAAAGATGGTGCAGGACAACCAGGATCTGGTCTCCGGCAGCATCGAAGGTCTGTACACCTTCACCCATCCCTTTGGCTGCAGCCAGACCGGCCACGACCACGCCCAGACCCGCAAGCTGCTGGCTGCCCTGGTGCGCCACCCCAACGCCGCCGCGGTGCTGGTGCTGCATCTGGGCTGCGAGAACCTCCAGCATGACCAGTTCGTGGCCGAGCTGGGGGACTACGACTCCGACCGGGTCAAGTTCCTCACCTGCCAGGATGTGGAGGACGAGTTTGCCGCTGGCCGTCAGCTGCTGGAGCAGCTGGCTGCCTACGCCGGGCAGTTCCATCGGGAGGCCATCCCCGTATCGGAGCTGGTCGTGGGCATGAAGTGCGGCGGCTCGGACGGTCTGTCCGGCATCACCGCCAACCCCACCATCGGCCGCTTCTCGGATATGCTGGGCCAGCGGGGCGGTTCTACCGTGCTGACCGAGGTGCCGGAGATGTTCGGCGCAGAGGGCTTTTTGATGGACCGCTGCATCAGCCGGGAGGTCTTTGGCAAGGCCGAGCGGATGATCAACGGCTTTAAAGAGTATTTCATCAGCCACAACGAGGTCGTTTACGACAACCCCTCTCCGGGCAACAAACAGGGCGGCATCACCACTCTGGAGGACAAGAGCTGCGGCTGCGTGCAGAAGGGCGGCACCGCCCCCATCATAGACGTGATCGGCTACGGCGACCCGGTGGTCACCAAGGGCCTGAATATGCTCTACGGCCCCGGCAATGACCTGGTCTCTGCCACGGCCATGACCGCTGCCGGCGCACATATGATCCTGTTCTCCACCGGACGGGGCACCCCCTTCTCGGCGCCTGCCCCCACCCTGAAGATTTCCACCAACACCCCGCTGGCTGCCAAAAAGGCCAGCTGGATCGACTTCAACACCGGTGTGGTGGCCGATGGGGAAAAGAGCATCGACGAGGCCGCCAAAGACCTGCTGGATCTGGTGATCCGTGTGGCCAGCGGCCAGCAGACCAAGGCGGAGGAGCATGGCTTCCGGGAGATCTCCATCTTCAAGGATGGCGTTGTGCTCTGAGCAAGTTGTGCTATAATAGAATCAAGCAAGCTGGCTGATCCAAGGGCTGCTGCGCGTCGTTCCGGCTGTGCGGCGGCCCTTTTCCAGCTTTTTCGCGGGAGGTTCCCGCTTTTTTGAAAAAGCGGGGCAAAAAGCTTTTTACACGACCTGTGGTTTCCCCCAGACCGGGAAGCGCAAAGGAGGCATTTCTCATGAGTATAAATTTCGCCATGATCATGGTCCCGCTGCTTTACATTGCTATCCTAGCCGCTGTTGTCATCCTGTTCGTACGGCTCATCAAATACCTGATCCGCTACGGCATCGACTACTATTTCCAGAAGCTGGAGCAGTACCGCACCCAGCATCCTCAGCTTTGATCCCTGCCCCAACGGGGCTGCAGATACAAGGAGGTAACACACATGAATCAGATCACTACCCAGTACATCACCGAGAACGGCGCCTGCTACGAGCAGTACGTCCTCACCGACCCTGCTGCCAAGACCTCGCTGACCATCACCCCGGAGCGGGGCGGCATGATCACCGGTTTTACCCTGGACGGCGAGGAGTACATCTGGACCCGCCGCCCCAACTTCTCTGAGTGCAACCGTCCCCGCTTCGGCGTGCCGGTGCTGTTCCCCAGCTGCGGCAACCCGGACGGCGGCGTGCATCTGTTTGGCGGCAAGGCGTACCCCATGGAGACCCACGGCTTTGCAGACCTGTGCGCCTGGGAGGTGGAGAGCGTTGGTCCCGATGGCGTGACCCTGGCGCTGGAATCCACCCCGCTGACCAAATTCCTCTACCCGTTTGACTTCACCCTGCTGGTGAACTATAACCTGGAGGGCAACAAGGCCACCATCAGCATGACCGTCATCAATGAGGGCAGCGAGCCCATGCCCTTCAGCTTTGGCTATCACCCCTACTTCACCGCCTCCAAGCTGGAGAATGTGGAGTTTGACATCCACTGCGCTACCTGCTCCGAGAACGCAAAGGGTGACCAGCCCGCCGCCCCGGAAAAGATCACCCTCACCCGCACCGAGGGCGCTGACAACTCCCTCCGCCTGCTCACTGGTGTGGAGTTCCCCATGGTGCTCACCGACAAGGGCAACGGCCACAAGGTGACGGTGGATGCCGACGAGTGCTTTGAAAACGGTGTGCTCTGGCAGCAGGATGCCGAGAGCTTCGTCTGCATGGAGCCTTGGAACGGCTGGGCCAACAGCGTCAATGAGGAAGGCCGCCACGAGATCCTGGAGCCGGACGAGGCCATGACCAGCGAGTGGAGCATCACCATCGAGAAGGTCTGACCAGCAATTTCCCCTCCCCTTTGATTTCCGGCGTAGATGCTGGTATTTTCAACGCCCCCTGTATGGGCCCCTAAGGGACCTGTACAGGGGGCGTTGTTTCGGATCCAGCATTTTCAACACGGTTCCGACGCAGGCAGCGCCGCTGCTCCGCAAAAAAGAGCCTCTGCTTTTTCACAGCAGAGGCTCTTTTTGTGGAAAACAGTTTGGGTCAGACGAGGAGCCAGACCAGCAGTGCCAGCCATTCGTTTTGCAGGCCAAGGCGTGTCCCGGTCTTGCAGTGCCATAAACACCGCCGGGATCTCCGCAGTCACCTGCTTCAGATCCATCGCCCTTATTTCCCTTTCCGCCTTAGTTCTCCGCCAGGTTGCCTGTATAGAGCTGGTAGTACCGGCCCTTCTTGGCGATCAGCTCATCATGGCTGCCCCGCTCGATGATACGGCCCTGTTCCAGCACCACGATGCAATCCGCATTGCGGACGGTGGACAGGCGGTGAGCGATAACAAAGGAGGTGCGGCCATACATCAGGCCATCCATGCCCCGCTGCACCAGTGCCTCGGTGCGGGTATCAATGGAGGAGGTCGCCTCGTCCAGGATCAGCACCGGGGGATCTGCCACAGCTGCCCGTGCAATAGCCAGCAGCTGGCGCTGTCCCTGCGAGAGGCTGGCGCCATCTCCGGTAAGCATGGTATTATAGCCATCCGGCAAACGGCGGATAAAGCCGTCTGCATTGGCCAGGCGGGCAGCGGCAATGCACTCCTCATCCGTAGCATCCAGCCGGCCGTAGCGGATATTCTCCAGCACGGTCCCGGTGAACAGATGGGTGTCCTGCAGCACGATGCCCAGGCTGCGGCGCAGATCGTCCTTTTTGATCTTGTTGATGTTGATGCCGTCGTAACGGATCTTGCCGTCCGCGATATCATAAAAACGGTTGATCAGGTTGGTAATGGTGGTCTTGCCCGCACCGGTGGAGCCTACAAAGGCGATCTTCTGTCCGGGGCGGCCATACAGATTGATATCGTGCAGAACGGTCTTTTCCGGCACATAGCCAAAGTCCACATCCGTAAAGGTGATGTTCCCCTCCACCTTCTGATAGGTGGTGGTCCCATCGTGATGGGGGTGCTTCCAGGCCCAGAGGTTGGTGCGCTCCTCGGTCTCCACCAGCTGCTCGTCCGGGCCATACTTAGCGTTTACCAGGGTCACATATCCCTCATCGGTCTCCGGGGTCTCATCCATCATCTTAAAGATACGCTCTGCACCTGCAAGAGCCATAATGATGCTGTTGGCCTGCATGGACACCTGGCTGATGGGCATATTGAAGCCCTTGTTCAGGGAGAGGAAGGCCATTACAGTGCCCAGGGTCATCCCGCCCAGGTTGCCCACAGCCATAGCCGCACCCACCAAAGCGCAGACGGCATAGCTGATATTTCCCAGCTGTGCATTGACCGGCATCATGATGTTGGAGTAGCGGTTGGCCTGCTCTGCACTCTGCTTCAGCTGATCATTCAGCTTGCGGAAGCCTTCCAGGGTCTTCTGCTCATGGGTAAAGACCTTGACCACCTTCTGGCCTTCCATCATTTCCTCGATGTAGCCGTTGACAGCTCCCAGGTCCTTCTGCTGCTGCAGGAAGAACTTTCCGCTCATGGAAGCGATCTTCTTGGAGCAGAACAGCATCAAGGCCACCATCAGCAGCGTGACAGCCGTCAGGGGCAGGCTGAGCATACACATACTGGTCAGCACCGAAACGATGGTGATCACGCTGGACACCAGCTGCGGGATGCTCTGGCTCAGCATCTGGCGCAGGGTGTCCACGTCGTTGGTATACACCGACATGATATCCCCGTGGGGATGGGTGTCAAAATAACGGATCGGCAGGCTCTCCATGTGGGTGAACAGCTGCACCCGCAGGTTGCGCAGGGTGCCCTGCGTTACATTGACCATGATGCGGGCATTGAGCCAAGCGGCCAGCACGCCCACAGCATAGATGCAGCCCACCCGCAGCAATGCCCCTGCCAGCGGCCCGAAATCCGGGTTCTGCTGCTGGGTCATGGGCAGGATATAATCATCCACCAGGGTCTGCAGGAACAAACTGGCCTGCACATTGGCCAGCGCACTGACCACGATGCACACCAACACCAGGATGCAGTGGGGCAGATAATGGCGGAACACCTCCGACATGATCCGCTTCAGCAGCTTGCCCGGATCTTTTACCTTGGGACGGGAACGGCCTGCCGCACCATGTGCGCCGGGGCCGTGCATGACTCTTGCCTGTGCCATTATGCCTCACCTCCCTGCTTATCAAAGTCTCCGCCGCCCTGGGTCTGGCTGCTGTAGACCTCCTGATAGATCTTGTTGTTCGCCAGCAGCTCCTCGTGGGTGCCCAGGCCGTCAATGCGCCCATCCTCCAGCACCAGGATGCGGTCTGCATCCTGCACCGAGGAGATGCGCTGTGCAATAATGATCTTGGTGGTTCCGGGCAGTTCCTCCCGGAAAGCCTTGCGGATCTTGGCATCCGTAGCGGTATCCACCGCACTGGTGGAGTCATCCAGGATCAGCACCTTGGGTTTGCGCAGCAGCGCCCGTGCAATGGTCAGACGCTGTTTCTGGCCGCCGGAGACGTTGGTGCCGCCCTGCTCGATCCAGGTATTGTATTTATCCGGGAAGCGCTGGATGAACTCATCCGCGCAAGCCAGCTGGGCTGCCCGGATGCACTCCGCCTCGGTAGCATCCTCCTTGCCCCAGCGCAGGTTATCCAGGATGGTGCCGGAGAACAGCACGTTCTTCTGCAGTACCATGGATACCTCCTGGCGCAGCACATCAAAGTCATAGTCCCGCACATCTACGCCGCCTACCCGGACGCAGCCGCTGGCCACATCATACAGGCGGGGGATCAGCTGCACCAGGCTGGACTTTGCGCTGCCGGTACCGCCGATGATGCCCAGGGTCTCGCCCGGTTCCAGCTTAAAGGAGATATCGCTGAGCACCGGCTGGCCGGAACCATGGCGGTACTGGAAGCTGACATTCTCAAACTCCACGCTGCCATCCTTGACCTGCTTGACCGGAGCCTTGGGCGCAGGCAGATCGGTGGTTTCGTCCAGCACCTCCACGATACGCTTGGCAGAGGCGGCAGCCATGGTCAGCATTACAAAGGCCATGGACAGCATCATCAGTGCCATAAGGATGTTCATGATGTAGCCGAACAGAGCGTTCAGCTGACCGGTGGTGATGGCGCCTTTCAGCACATAATTTGCGCCGAACCAGCTCAGTGCCAGGTTGCAGCCATAGATGGAGATGAGCATGGCGGGGCCATTGAAGCTCAGGCGGCTCTCAGCATTGACAAACTGCTGATACAGACCCTCGCAGGCTTTGCGGTACTTCTCGTTCTCAAAGCCCTCCCGCACAAAGCTCTTGACCACCCGGATCGCGGAGACGTTCTCCTGCACCGAGGCGTTAAGGTTATCGTAGCTTTTGAACACCCGGTCAAAGATCTTGAAGGTGGGCACCATGATGCAGGCCAGCACAGCAAGCAGGAACACCATGGCCACCACAAAGACCAGCGCCAGCGGTCCGCCGATGCTGACCGACATGATCAGCGCAAAGATCAGATGCACCGGGGCGCGCACACACATCCGCTCGATCATCTGAAATGCATTTTGCAGGTTGGTCACATCGGTGGTCATGCGGGTAACAAGACCCGCTGTGGAGAACTTGTCGATGTTTGCAAAGGAATAATGCTGGATGCGGTCATACATTGCATCCCGCAGGTTGCCTGCAAAGCCGGTGGATGCCGTGGCCGCCGTGCGCCCAGCCATCACACCCAGCGCCAGCGCAGCCAGCGCCACAGCAAAGGTCAAAAGACCATAGCGGACAATGGCGTTCATGTCCCCTTTAGAGATACCCTGGTCGATGATAAAAGCCATCAGGGTCGGGAGCATGACGTCCATGATCGCCTCCAGGGCCGAAAGCACCGGCGTAACGATCGCCGCACGCTTGTACTGACCCAGATGCGACAGGAGTTTTCGGATCATGGGGAGTTCCTCCTTACTTCTTGTAGTGTGGTCCAGTCCGGACCCAATTTGTTTGTTACAGAACAATTCTATACAAAACAATTTATTTGTCAATGGTCTTTTTTCAAACTTTCAAAATTATTCACATTTACCAAAGGCATCGTCAGTTTTTTGTCATTTTTGCCCGCCGCAAAAGAAAAAAGTCTCCCACGCCCTTCAGCATAAAAGCGTGGGAGACCGTGTTTTTCATGTTGCAGGTCTGTCTTGGGCAAAATTTGACCGGATGGGTGCTTCTCATCCTTTTACGGCGGCAGCAAAACCGATGCCGCACCCCAGATTTTACTGCAGACCCTCCTGCAATTTATTCAGCAAACGCAGCATCTCGGCGTTTTCTTCCTCCGTGAGCAGAGCCGAAACAAACGCATCGGTCTGACGCAGCGCCTGCATCGTTTTTTCATGCACCTGTGCCCCCGCCTCGGTCAGCACAAGCTGTTTCAGTCTGGCATCCTGCGGCACACTGAGCCGCTGGATATACCCTTTTCGCTCCATCAGCTGCAAAATATTGGTCACGGTAGAACGAGTGATAGAGAAATCCCGCTCAATGTCCCGCTGAAACACCGGCTCCGTCCGGCGGTGATAGAGGTACGCCATGATCCACCCATGCATGGGGGTGACCTCCTCCACCTCATTCTCCCGGCTGAACTGGTTGATCTTGCGGGCGATCAGGTTATTGACCCGCCGCAGCTGTGCCGGAATGACCTGCGGCGCCTCCCAAGGCGGGTTGCAGCCCTTACAGCTTTTTTTGGATTTCTCTTTCATCTTCATCTTGCTTTTCCCCCATTTGTTTTGCAGGCCAACTGTTCAAACCGTCGACTGTTCGATATGATACCATCATAGCAGGACAAGGCGGGCTTGTCAAGAGAGGGTATGGGGGCAGGCTCTTTTTGACCGTTGACCGATGAGGACGAGAGTTTCCCTCGGGGGAGGTGGCATTTCGCAAAGCGAAATGACGGAAGGAGTTCGTCTCGGAAGCGCCTCTTTCTACATCACAACTTTGACAAAACATAAAGTTGCTGCGGGAATGTTCTCTTTTGCGCGCCAAAAGAGAACCAGAAAAGCGCCCGCTACTTTCGATGCGCGGGAGGCACGACCAGGGTTCCACCCTGGACCCCAAAATGGAGGTCGCCGGGACAAAATCGGGCGGTGTGCTTACGGCACAGACGCTTTTTCCGATTTTGCCCCGACTCCGATTGGGAAAAATGCTTACCGAAAGCAGCTGCAAGGCGGGGAGAAACCCTCTCCGTCACGGCTTTGCCGTGCCACCTCTCCCGAAAGGGAGAGGCTTTGGCAGAGGCGTAAAGTTTACAGCTTAACAGCAGGCTTCTTCCTGCCGTTGACCGGTGAGGACGAAACTTACCCTCTTTGCCAAGGGCTCCCCCTCTCGGGGGAGCTGTCGAGCGCAGCGAGACTGAGAGGGTTCGTCCCGGAATTGCATCTTTCATTCCCCCAGCTTAGGCCGGGCGAACTGCTGTGCCTCATAAAGGCCATGGCTGCCGGAGAGCCAGAAGCAAAGCACACATCCAATGGCGCAAAGGGCTGTGCCCTGGCCGCCAAACAGCTCCACCGCCAGCAGGATAGAGGCGGCCGGGGTATTGGTAGCGCCGCAGAACACCGACACCAGGCCCACGGCGGCTGCTGCCCCGGCGGGCAGACCCAGCAGCGGCCCGGCGATACAGCCAAAGCAAGCGCCCACAAAAAAGCTGGGCACCACTTCGCCCCCTTTGAACCCGGCCCCCAGGGTCAGCGCAGTGAGCAGCGCTTTGCAGACAAAGTCCCAGGGCAGAGCCTGTCCCTGCTCCACAGCCTGGGCGATCACGTTCATGCCCGCACCGCAGTACCGCCCGCCCAGCAGCCAGGAGAGTGCAGCCACGGCCAATCCGCCTGCGGCGGCCCGGAAATAGAGGTTAGGCAGCCAGTGGGCCAGCAGATGCTTTGTCTCGTGCAGCACCCAGCAAAAACCCCGGGTCACGACGGCGCAGGCCGCCCCCAGCAGCCCGGCCTGCAGAGCCGTTTGCCAGGTCAGGGCCGGCATGACCACCCGGAACGCAGTGGGGGCGATGCCGGCGGCAGAGGATACGCCGCTGGCGATCAGTGCAGCCACCAGGCTGGGCGCCAGCGCCGGGGCAAAGCTGCCCCCCACCTGCGCCACGGTCACTGCAAAGAGTGCCGAGGCCATCGGTGTGCCGAACAGCGCCGAGAACAGCGCCGCCATGCCGCACACGGCGGCGCACCGCCGCCCGGCGGGCGACTGCTTTTCCCAGCTGCCAATGGTCCAGCCGATGCTGCCGCCCATTTGCAGGGCAGCGCCCTCCCGTCCGGCAGAGCCGCCGCACAGGTGGGTCAGCACAGCGCCCAGAAAGATGGCGGGTGTTAAGGCCAGCGGCAGGGGCTTGCCCTGCTGCACCGTGCGCAATACGTCGTCGGTGCCAAGGCCCTGGCACCGCAGCACCTGATACAGCGCTGTGATCCCAAGCCCGGCAATGGGCAGCAGCCACAAAAGCCACCCCTGTGCCGCCCGCAATGCGGTCACTTGCTCTACTGCTATGTGGAAGGCTGTGCCAACCACGCCTCCGGCCAGGCCAATCGGCAGCGCCAAGGCCAGGCTTTGCCATACTGCCCGCACCCCATTTTGGATGCGGCCGCTCATCGTTCCTTCTGCTTTTTCCATCCTTTTGTTTCCCTCTTTTTATGGGGGTGCACCCCCGGCGGGTGCGCCCCAGGGTGCAGCAACGCATACACCCTATCACAGACAATCGCAAAGGATAGCACGATGATTTTTGTCTGTCAAGCAACGCTGATTAAGAACCGGCAAAGAAACCAGGACTTTTGACAAAAAGGATGGACATACGTCGGTTTTTCCTGCGGTGTCGTTGGCGAGGGAACTGCTTTTTTGCACAAAAGATACAAAAAAGCGCCCCGCTCTTTGTGTAAAAGAGCGGGGCGCTGGATGAACGATACAAGGGGCAGAGAGCCGCGGCAGCGGTCTTACTCTACGTCCATGTCCTCTTCTTCTGCGATCAGAAGATCACGCACAGCGCGCATCCGTGCCTTGCGGCTGGCGCGGGCCTTGAAGTGCTGGCCGTCGTTGCGCTCTGCGGCGTGCATTTCTGCATGGAGCAAAAGGCTCATCATCGCACGCAGCGCAAAGGTGGCAGCCAGGGGGATCACTGAGCTGAGGCTGGGCAGCAGAAAGGTCTTGGCGATCTCTGCCGACATCAAAAACTCCAGCGCAGTGGTCAGGCCGCTGCTCATCTCATGGTGGAAGTCGTGGCTGTCATGGAACAGCATCACACGCAGATAGTGGTAGCTGGCCTTTGCCAGGCTCAGCACAATGATCGTAAGGCCGATCACCTCCGCAATGGCGGCGATCAGGGGCACGGCCGAGGCCAAAAATTCTTCCAGAGCCTCGGCCAGGCTATGGTTCAATGTAAACAGCCACTGCATCCGCTATTACCCCAGCAGACCGCGGATATAGGCGGCCAGCTCCTCATCCTTGCAGGAAGCAAAGAACAGCTCGTTGAACTTCTCGCCGGCCACAGCGCCGCGCAGCAGCTCCTGGTCGATGCTCTTCAGGCACTCGATCAGGGGCTTGAAGGTGGCAGCACGCACGCCGTCCAGGATCTTCTTGTTGCGCTGCTCAGGCACAACGCGCTCCTTGGGGTAGCCCTGGCCGTGGCCAAAGCCGAACAGCTTCTCAAAGCAGTACTCCAGGTTCAGCTCGCCGCCCCAGCCAAAGCCCTTGGCAAAAGGCATAGCCACAGCGTTGCCGTCGTTGACGTGGGCAAAGGTGTAAGCGTCCACGGGGTCCTCCACGTGGCCGCAGATCACGCCGGGGAAGCTGTTCAGGGCCAGCATGGCGCCCTCGCCGGTGCCGCAGCCGGTCACAACATAATCCGCAGCGCCGCTGTTCAGCAGGATGGCTGCCAGGATGCCGCACTGCACATAGGTCAGCTGTGCAGCGTCCTCAGCGGTGTACATACCGTAGTTGACCACCTCGTGGCCCATGGGCTCCACGACCTTCTTCAGGGCGGCTTCGATCAGGCCATTCTTGGCGGCCTGGCTGTTCTCGTTGATGAGTGCGATCTTCATGATAGGGTTTCCTCCTTAGTGCATGATGTAATAAAAAGCACCGCGTCCGCAGACGCGGTGCTCCGATCCGAGATCAAAACGGGGGATAAGGGGTCAGGCTCAGCCCGGCTGCTTGCCGATGTAAGCCAGGATGCCGCCGTCCACGTACAGGATCAGGCCGTTGACAAAGTCAGAAGCCTCGGAAGCCAGGAACACAGCGGGTCCGCCCAGGTCCTCTGCCTCGCCCCAGCGGCCAGCGGGGGTCTTGGCGACGATGAACTGGTCGAAGGGATGACGGCTGCCGTCCGGCTGGACCTCACGCAGGGGTGCGGTCTGGGGGGTAGCGATGTAGCCGGGGCCGATGCCGTTGCACTGGATGTTGTAAGCGCCGTACTCAGAAGCGATGTTCTTGGTCAGCATCTTCAGGCCGCCCTTAGCAGCAGCGTAAGCGGAGACGGTCTCACGGCCCAGCTCGCTCATCATGGAGCAGATGTTGATGATCTTGCCGCCGCCCATCTCGATCATGCCGGGGATGACAGCCTTTGCCACGATGAAGGGAGCGTTCAGGTCCACGTCGATGACCTGGCGGAAGTCGGCAGCGCTCATCTCGCACATGGGGATGCGCTTGATGATGCCGGCGTTGTTGACCAGGATGTTGATGGGGCCGACCTCAGCCTTGATCTGGGCCACCATTGCGTTGACGGCGTCCTCGTCGCAGACGTTGCAGACATAGCCGTGGGCGTCGATACCGGCTTCCTTGTAAGCGGCGATGCCCTTGTCCACCAGCTCCTGCTTCAGGTCGTTGAAAACGATGGTTGCGCCGTTTGCAGCCAGAGCCTTGGCAATGGCCATGCCGATGCCGTAGGAAGCGCCGGTGACCAGAGCGACCTTGCCGGTCAGGTCAAAGGATTTCGGGGTGCACTGTGCCATTTGATAAGTCCTCCCATCAGAAAATAATAAAAGTTTCTCCCCGGAAACAGTGCTTTGCGGCTGTCCCCGGGTGCTTTGCCGGAGCATATTCTCCTTGTATACTAGGTTAACATTCTTGGGACGCTCTGTCAAGCATATGGGCATTGGAATTTGTCCAAAATCTCTAAGAAATATTTGTACAGATGGCTGGCCCGGAAAACTTGTATACCAGTTTGCTCAAGGCGGGCCCTGCCCGGCGGCGGCCCGCCTGTCCTCTGTGGGAAGAAAAACGCCGTTTGCCTGTAAAAATTGGCCCAGGAAAGCGTCTTTGCCGGGCCGTGAAAGCTGGAATACAACGTGGCTGCGTTTCAGGCGGTCAGCTGCGGGGCAGCTTCTTTTTCTGCTGCCGTGCAATGATGGGCATCAGCACCGGCATGGGGACCCATTTCTGGGCGGTACACAACAGCTGCACGCCGGCGGACGGCACAATGATCAGCCGCCCCTGGCGCATCCCCCGCAGGGCCTCGGCCACGCAGTGCCCGGCAGAGATGCCCGGCAGCGCAAACACCACATTGGCCCGGCGGTTGAACCCGGTGTCCACCGGGCCGGGGCACAGCGCAAAGACCTTTACCGGGCTGTGCTGCTCCCGCAGCTCCTGGGCCACGGCACGGGTCAGGCTGACCACATAGGCTTTGGTGGCGTAGTACACCGCCATGTAGGGCCCGCCGGGCATCAGCCCTGCGCAGGAAGCCACGTTCAGGATAAAGCCGGAGCCTTGGGCCTGCATTTTGCCCAGCACAAATTTCATCAGCCGCTGCAGCGCACCCACATTGACCTGCAGCATCTCCTGCTCCACAGCGGGGTCCGTCTCGGTAAAAGCACCGCACAGGCCAAAGCCTGCATTGTTGATAAAGCCGTCGATCCGCTCGGTCTCCAGCGCAGCGCACAGGGTGTCCCACTGGGCCGGGTCGGACAGGTCGGCAGGCAGGATGCGGCAGGGGCAGCCCAGCAGCGCAGCCAGCTTTTCCAGCTGGTCGCCCCGGCGGGCGGTCAGGATCAGGCGGCAGCCCTGGGATGCGTAGTGCCGGGCAAACACCCGTCCGATGCCGGAGCTGGCACCGGTGATCCAGATGGTGGGTTGAGACATAGTAGATACAGCCTCCTTTTGCGGATGTGTTTTTTTGCTCATTGTAGCACGGCAGCGGTAGGGGGACAAGGGGGCGGGGGACACTTGCCCGCAGGACAAAAAGTTTACAAATTAAAGCAACTCTTTCGGATTGCATCCCGCAGCGCTTCCTGCTAGAATGGAAAGGAGAGAAAAAATCAAAACTGGCATAAACCGGGGGCGGGCGTCCCGGCGCTGGTCTGTGCCGGGGGAATGGGGTGTATCCAACTGTGGAATTCAGCCGCAAAATGATGAAACAACTGGTGGGGCTGCTGTGTCTGGCCGCCGCACTGGTATGGGGCGTGCAGCACAGCGTCCAGCTGATGGGCTGGCTGCGGGTGTTTTTGGGCATCGTGCAGCCCTTTTTGCTGGGCTGCGCCATTGCGTTCGTGCTCAACCTGCCGCTGCGGGCCATTGAGCGCAAGCTGCTGCGCCGCTGGAACAGCGCCGCCCGCCGTCCGGTGTCCCTGCTGATGAGCCTGGGGCTTGTGATCCTGGTGGTGGCGCTGGTGGTCGTGATGATCGTGCCGGAGCTGGTGGAGGCCATTGCCGATATCGTGCAGCAGGTGCCTGTTGCGCTGGAAAGACTGGTGCTCTGGCTCAATGAGATGGCCGTGCGTTACCCGCAGCTGGATCAATCCGCAGCGGTGCTGGCGCAGCTGGAGGAGAACTGGCAGGAGATCGTAGAGAACGCCCTGTCCATGCTCAAGCACGGTCTGGGCAGCGTGGTGTCCACCACCATCGGTGTGGCGGGCAGCGTCATCAGCGGCGTTACCACCACCTTCATCGCCTTTGTATTCAGTTTCTACCTGCTGATGCAGAAAGAGAAGATCGCCGGGCAGGTCAAGCGGGTGCTCACCGCCTATCTGCCCCCCCGTGCAGCAGAGCGCACGGTGCAGGTGTGCTGCCTGCTGGATAAGAACTTCAGCAGCTTTATCGCCGGGCAGTGCCTGGAAGCGGTGATCCTGGGCAGTATGTTCGTGGTCAGTATGACCCTGCTGCGGATGCCCTATGCGGTGATGGTGGGCGTGCTGATCGCCTTTACCGCCCTGATCCCCATCGTGGGCGCCTTTATCGGCTGCTTTGTGGGCGCTTTCCTGATCCTGCTGGAGAACCCCATGCAGGCGGTGGCTTTTGTGGTGCTGTTCCTGGTGCTGCAGCAGCTGGAAGGCAACTTTATCTACCCCCGTGTGGTGGGCAGCTCGGTGGGTCTGCCCTCCATCTGGGTGCTGGCCGCTGTTACGGTGGGCGGCAGCCTGTTTGGCATCGTGGGTATGCTGGTGTTCATCCCGCTGATCTCCACGGCTTATTCCCTGCTGCGGGACAGCGTCAATGCCCGCAATGCGGCCCGTGCCGCCCAGAACGTCCCGTCTCCGCCTCAGGCAGAGTGAGTGATAAACGCAAGAAGGAGCGGACGCCCGGCCTTTTTGGGTGTCCTGGAAGATGAAAGGAGAATCTCCCCATGGAAAAACCGGTATTGGTGGTCATGGCTGCTGGTATGGGCAGCCGTTACGGCGGCATGAAGCAGATCGACCCGGTGGGCCCCAGCGGCCAGGTCATCATTGATTATTCCCTGTACGATGCCCGCCGGGCAGGCTTTGAGACCGTGATCTTTGTGATCAAGCACGAGATCGAGGATGCCTTCAAGGCAGCCATTGGTGACCGTGTGTCCAAGGTGATGAAGGTGGAGTACGCCTTCCAGCAGCTGGAGGAGCTGCCTGCCGGGTTTGCTGTGCCGGAAGGCCGTGCAAAGCCCTGGGGCACCTGCCATGCCGTGCTGGCTGCAAAGCACCTGATCCACGGACCCTTTGCGGTCATCAACGCCGACGATTACTATGGCCCGGAGGCGTTCCAGGTGATCTACGATTATCTCTCCACCCATCAGGACGGCGAGGTCTACGATTACTGCATGGTCAGCTACCTGCTGAAGAACACCGTCTCGGAGAACGGCAGCGTGGCCCGCGGCGTCTGTGAGGCAAACCCCGACGGCACCCTGGCAGCGGTCACCGAGCGCACCTGCATCGAGACCTACCCCGGCGGCATCCACTTTACCGAGAACGGCGGCGATACCTGGCAGGACCTGGCCCCGGATACCCCGGTGAGCATGAACCTGTGGGGCTTTGGCCAGAGCTTTTTGGAGGAGGCGGAGGCCCGCTTTGCCGGCTGGCTGTCCGAGAATCTGCCCAAGAACCCCCTGAAGTGCGAGTACTTCCTGCCCTTGGTGGTCAGCGAGCTGCTGGCTGAGGGCAAGGCGACCGTAAAGCTGCTCCACAGCACCGATAAGTGGTACGGCGTCACCTACCGGGAGGATAAGCCCGTGGTGGTGAACGCCATCGCCCAGAAGACCGCGGATGGGCTGTACCCCGCCGACCTGTGGGCATAAAAAGCGACACACCCCCTTTGCATAAAAAGACCCCGGCCCCCTGGCCGCAGCATACGCTGCACTGCCAGGGGGCCGGGGCCTTTTATTTGTGGGTGTTGTCGTTTTTGTGGTCAAGACCCAGAGCATCCCGCAGGGAGGTCAGGGTCCGCTTTTTATCGCCGTGCTGCATCTCCGGGAAGGCGCGTATCAGGCGGCGCTTCTGGCGGGACAGCAGCCGGGCCTGGGGCTGGAAGCGGGCCTGCAGGGCCAGGCTGCGGGTGCGCAGCTCCTCAGCCAGCTGTTCCAGCTGCAAGGCTTCGGCTGCACGTTCGGCTCCGCCCTGGGCGGCCAGCTTGGCAGCGTTGGCGGCCTCCGCTGCATTCAGCTGCAGGATCTCGGCGGCGCGACGGGCGTTCTGCCGGACGGTGTCCGCATGGTCCCGCAGCAGGGCGGCCAGCTGCTCCCGGGTGGGGAAGCCGTCCGCCGCCTGCCGGGCTTCGGCTGCGGCCAGCTTGAGCTGAAGGCGGCTCTCGTCCATCCGCTGGTCGGCCTCCAGCGCGGTGGAGCCCAGCGCCTGGGTCATGTGGTCGCTTACGGCGTGCAGGCTGTCTGCTACGGTTTCCAGAGCGTCCAGGTCCTTGGTCAGGCCGGCAGCAGCTACAGCAGTGGCCACGGTGTCGGCGGCGTAGAGCAGATAGCATACCGCCATCACCGCCAGGCCGGCTGGCTGCCGGGTCAGGGCGATCAGATGGGCAATGGGCGGGTGGATCAGTTTGACCACCACCAGCACCCCCACGCCCCACATCAGGGAGTATTGCAGGCAGATATAGCCCCCAATGTTAAAGGGGCGCTGGGTGTAGTCCCACCAGCGGGTGTGGTACAGCTTGAACAATGCCCAGCCGCCCACCAGCTCCACGGCGCTGGCCACAGCGCCGCCAGCGAAAAACAGCAGCAGGAGGTTGTCCTCCAGCGGGTGCAGCAGCCACAGCACCGCCACCACGCCAAAGCCGTAAATGGGGCAGACAGGGCCGTTCAAAAAGCCGCGGTTCACCAGCTTGCCGCTGGCAGCGGCCACATACACCACCTCGCTGCACCAGCCCAAAAAGGAGTACAGCAAAAAGTAGGCCATTGCATCGTACAGGGACATATTGCCCAGGACTGCGGTGTTGAAAAAATCCATCCCAGGGCCTCCTCTCTTTGAAAAAAGGCGGTTCAGTTTTGCTTTTTGACGATGGAATACTCGTTGCCCGGCTCAAAAAAGGGGCATTGCGCCACATCCCGGTTTAAAAAGCGGGCCATCTCGTCCTCATCAAAGTCCGGTGCGGCGGCGCAGTATTCCTGTCCATATTCATCGGTGCACAGGTTCACGCACAAAGGGCAGGGATCAGCCATTTTCGCTCACCTCGGCGTCCTGCTGGGCGGCAGCCTCCGCTGCCATCCGCTTGAGCACCTTGGGCTCTACCCAGGTCACCGTGTCGGCGCCGGGCTTTTTGCGGGCGATCAGTGCCTTGATGGGGATGCCCATCTCGGTAAACATCCCCTCGTGCTCGGTGCGGATGTTCCAGGCGGGCTCGTCCTTGTGCAGGTCGTAGGTGGTCCAGAGGATCTCGTACCCGGATGCGGGGAAGTACTCCAGGCTGTCCCGGAACAGATCGTCGTCGTCGGTCTTGAAGTAGATCTCGCCGCCGTCGGCCAAAAAGTCCCGGTACTGGATCAGCTGCCGGGGGTAGGTGAGCCGGTGCTTGTTGGAGGAGGCGTTTTTGCTCCAGGGGTTGCAGAAGTTGATGTAGATCCGCTGCACCGTATCCTCCGGCGCGATCACGCCCCGGATGCGCTCGATGTCGGTGCTCATGATCTTTACATTGTCCACCGGACGGCCGGCGGCGGCGTAGGCAGCCTCGATCTTGCGCTTGGCCAGGATCAGCACCTTGTCGGTGATGTCGATGCCCAGGTAGTTGTTCTCCGGGTGGGCGCAGGCCAGCTGGGAGATAAAGCCGCCCTTGCCGCAGCCCAGCTCCAGGATAAAGGGCTGCTGGGGCCGGGCGTACAGCTGGTGCCAGCCCCCGGCATGGGTCAGCGGCTCGTGGACGTGGAAATCACTGGCCATCAGCTCGGCGCGGGCATAGGGTTTGAAACGCATTCTCATGGGATCGGTACTCCTTGTTGGTTTTGGTGTGATGAAAAAACGGTGGTTCAGTCCGCCAGATGCTGGCGGATAAAGGCGGACACCTGTTCCGGGCTGGCAGCGCAGCTGCCCTGACAGATGCCGGGCTTGCCGCCGCCCCGGCCGTTCAGCGCCACATTCAGCGCCCGTGTCAGGGGGCGCACATCTCCGCTGGCCAGGGCCAGGCAGTAGCCGGTGCCTTTTTCGGTGGGGGTCAGGGCGGCGCACAGACCATCGGTGGCCTGGGTCAGCCGGACGGCCAGCCGGTGCAGGCCGTCCGGGTCCAGCCCCGGCAGGGTGTGGATGGCGGCCTGCCCGGGGACGGCGGCTGCGGCCAGCGCATCAAAAAGCTGGCCGCACAGCCCATGGTGGGCGTATTGCAGGGCGGCATGAGCCTCGGCCAGCCGGTGGACGGCCAGGGCTGTCTCGGTGGGTTTGGCACTGAGCAGAGCGCCGATGTCTGCCTGGGCCGCGCGCATCTGCACGGCGGCATCCAGCGCACGGCGGCCGCAGACCACGCTCAGCCGCTCGCCGCCCTTGTAGTGCTCCGAGGCCAGGATCTTGATCTGCCCCACCTGGCCGGAGCGGGCTACATGGGTGCCGCAGCAGGCGCACACATCCGCACCGGGGATCTCCACGATGCGCACGGCGCCCTCAATGGGCTTTTTGCTGCGGTAGCACAGAGCCTCCAGCTGGGCTTTGTCCGGGTACCAGGCACGCACCGGCACATCCTGCCAGATGATCTGGTTGGCGGCCAGCTCCGCCTGGCGCAGCCCCTCCGGAGAGATGGGGACACTGGTGTCCATCCGCACAGCGCCGGCCCCGATGTGGAAACCCACGTTCTCCGCCCCGAACATCTGGTGCAGCAGGCCCGAAAGGATATGCTCTCCGGTGTGCTGCTGCATCTTGTCCAGCCGCCAGTCCCAGTCGATCTGCTGGGTCAGGGGGGTGCCGGGGGCAATGTCCGGCAGGGGGGCGTCCGGGACGGGGGCCAGGGTGTGCCAGATCAGCCCGCCCTGCTCGTGGACATCCACCACCGCCAGATCCCGGCCGTCCGGCAGGGTCAGCACCCCCAGGTCGGCGGGCTGGCCGCCCCCTTCCGGGTAAAATACGGTGCCGTCCAGCGCCAGTTGGACCCGGCCCTCCCGGTCGGTGCCGGAAGCCAGCACCCGGCCCTCGGCCCGGGTCAGGAAGGGGTCGTTCTCGTAGTATTTTTCCGTGCGCTGCATGATACATTCCTCCTGGATGGTGCGGGGGACGCTGTGCGGCGTAAAATGCCGGGCCACGGCCCCCGCTTACCCCAGTATACCACGTTTTTTGCTGGTGGAAAATACCCGGCCTTTGTGTTATGATAAGTTATTATAACTGCATCGTGCGAGGAAAGGGATCATTATGCGAGAAAGTGGAATCTTGATGCCGGTGTCCAGTCTGCCCGGCCCCTATGGCATCGGCTGCTTTGGCAAGGCGGCCTATCAGTTCGTGGATTTTCTGGCGGCTGCGGGCCAGCACATCTGGCAGATCTTGCCCCTCAGCCCCACTGGCTACGGGGACAGCCCGTACCAGAGCTGTTCTGCCTTTGCGGGCAACCCCTATTTTATCGACCTGGAGGACCTGGCCGCACAGGGGCTGCTGACCAAAGCGCAGCTGGCGGCAGAGGACTGGGGCAAGGACCCCTGTACGGTGGATTACGGCGCCCTGTACACCGCCCGGTACCGGGTGCTGCGTGCAGCCTACGCCGCCTGGCGGGACAAATGCGCCGGGCTGTATGGATGCGAGCATTATTACCCGGATGAATTTTATGCCTTTACCCTTTCCAACGAGGACTGGCTGGAGGATTATGCCCTGTATATGGCCCTCAAGACGGCCCATCGGATGACCGGCTGGACCCAGTGGCCCCAGCCGCTGCGGCTGCGCCAGCCGGATGCTCTGGCAGCTTTCCGGGCAGAAAACCAGGAGGAAGTGGATTTCTGGAAGTTTTTGCAGTTCCAGTTCAGCACCCAGTGGCAGAAACTGAAAGCCTATGCCAACGGCAAGGGGGTGCAGATCCTGGGCGACATCCCCATCTATGTCTCGGCAGACTCGGTGGACGCCTGGACGGGCGGGCCGCTGTTTGAGCTGGATGCCGAGGGCGGCTTTGCACGGGTGGCGGGCTGCCCGCCGGATTATTTCTCCGCCGAGGGTCAGCTGTGGGGCAACCCGCTGTATAACTGGGCCTTCCATCAGGAGACCGGCTACGCCTGGTGGGTGCGCCGGGTGCGCCACGCCCTGGGCATCTACGACCTGCTGCGCATCGACCACTTCCGCGGCTTTGACACCTATTGGGCCATCCCGGCGGACAGCACCACCGCCCGCACCGGCCGGTGGGAGCAAGGCCCCGGCATGGAGCTGTTCCGGGCACTGGAGGGGGCGCTGGGCAAACTGCCCATCATTGCAGAGGACCTGGGCGAGCTGTTCCCCAGTGTGCGCACCCTGCTGGCAGACAGCGGCTTCCCCGGCATGAAGGTCCTGCAGTTTGCCTTTGGCGGCGGCGATAACGAGTATCTGCCCCACAACCACACAGCCAACTGCGTGGTCTACCCCGGCACCCACGATAACACCACCCTGGCGGATTGGTGGGAGAATGGCGCCACCCCGCAGGAAAAGGCTTGTGCAGCTGCATACCTGCACCTGACCCCGCTGCAGCCCACGGCCCGGCAGCTGGCCGCTGTGCCGGTGGATGCAGCGCGCCTGGGGCTGATCCGGCTGGCGCTGGGCTCGGTGGCACAGCGGGCCATCGTGCCGCTGTACGACTGGCTGGGCCTGGGGGCAGAGGCGCACCTGAATACGCCGGGCCGCCTGGGCGGGAACTGGGCCTGGCGGGCCGCCGCCAACGCCTGCACCCCGGCGCTGGCTGCCCAGATCCGGGCAGAGTGCCAGGTGTACAGCCGGTGATACAGGACAGCGGTTGGGCGGGAAGGATTTCAGCAATCTGCTGAAAATGAAAAAATTTTTCGCAGAATCTGTGCGTTTTGCTGGAAAATCCGTGCCTGCGGTGGTATACTATGCCTGACAAATATCCTTTTCCGGAATTTTGGGGAAATACGATACCGCGACAAAAAAGGACGCAGCCCTGGCGGGCCGGTTCACCGGGCTTTGCCAGCGGAGGCAGATGGGAACTTGAGATGAAAAACAATTGGACCGAGCAGGACCTGCGCCTTTTGGCCCGGCAGGCGGAGGATGTATTTGAGGATGTGGGGCTGACGAAGCTCCCGGCCCAGCAGCCCGCCTCTCATGAGGAGGATGGCATGCATCTGGATTACCAGCTGCGGGGCGGTCAGGTGCAGTGTGTGCTGCGCCGCTTTTTCCAGACCCAGGAGGGGACCTGGGAGCTGCGGATGACGGCGCCCCTGGCAGGCAGTGTCCTGCCGGAGGACCGGATGGGCGCCCGGGAACGGGAGCTGTGCCGGGAGGCGCTGAACCACGATTTTGTTACCGGCGTGTACAACCGCCGCTATTGCGAGACGGTGTTCTGCACCCAGCTGGACACCTGGGCCGATGAGCACCGGGGCGCAGCGCTGGCTTTGGTGGAGCTGGACGGTTATGCCGGGCAGCCCGTGCCGGAGCAGCTGGCCTGTTTTGTGGCCAATCAGTGGAAAAAGCTCTACGATACCCCCGGCGTGCAGGTGGTCTGCCGGGTGGAGGAGCATCGGTTCCTGATCGGCTGTGCAGACAAGACCTGCGCCCAGCTGCAGCAGGAGCTGTGCGCCGCCTATGCGGCCATGCCCCACGAGTGCGTGCTGTGCGGCGGGATGCTGCGCCGCCTGCCCTTTACCCTGACGGCGGCTTGTGCCGGCACGGAGGAGATCCGGGGCAAGAACTGGGCTGCGCTCTACGGCCTGTGCGTCCGCCGGCTGGAAGCTGCGCTGGCTGCGGGCGGAGACCAGGTGTACCAGGGGGAGTGACCCCGCTTTTTAAAGCTCGTCTTTATACAGTCCGTGCAGATGCACGGGCTGTTTTTTGTAGGAGGAATAACCGCCTTTCTGCCGGGGAAAACTAGGGGCAGAAGGGGGTAAGAACATGGATACACCGTCCAACGATAACCAGAACCTGCTGGAAGCTGTGGTGCAGAACACCGAGATGGGCAAAAACACCCTGGAGCAGATCCTGCCCATGGCCCAGGAGGGGCTGTTCCGGGCAGAGCTGCTGCGCCAGCGGAACATCTACCGGGAGCTGAACCAGGACGCCCATACCGCATTGGCTGCGGGGGGCGTGCAGGCCCAGGGCCAGAGCACCATGGCCAAGCTCAACACCAAAATGGGCATCAGCATGAAGACCATGACCGATAAGTCCACCCGCAACCTGGCCGAGATGCTCTCCGAGGGCACCAGCCAGGGTGTGATGGACTGCATCAAGTCGCAAAAAGATTATCCCAACGCAGCCCCGGGCAGCAAGCGCCTGGCACAGCGGCTGCAAGCCTTCCAGGAGGATAACCGCATCAAGCTGGAACAGTTCCTCTGAGCAAAAAAACGGCGGCTGCCGGGCAGGAGCTTGGACTCCCCCGGCAGCCGCCGTGCTTGTTTTTTTTACAGGTGCTCGACCATGTCCGCCACGATGCGGGTGGCGGTGGCCACATACTCACTGATGCTGAATTTCTTCACCACCAGCACCTCGTGGCCGTCCTCGTCGGCATTGTCGCTCATGGCCCGCAGGATCACGCAGGGCACGCCGTTTTTGGCGGCGATCTGGCTGACCGCAGCGCCCTCCATCTCTACACAGTCCGGCGCACATTTGGCCTGGATGGCGGCCTTGGTGGCGCTGTCGCCCACAAACAGGTCGCCGGTGGCGATCTTGCCGGTCAGCGCCTTGACCCCGGCTGCCTGGCAGGCAGCCTCGGCAACGGCGACCAGCGCCGGGTCACCGGTGTACTCGGTGAGGAAGGGCGGGTTCTGGGCGATCATGTCCAGCTGTGCGTCGTGGTACACCACGGTCTTGCCGATCACCACATCCCCGATGCCGATCTGGCTGCTCATGTTGCCGGCAATGCCAGAGAAGATGATGCGCTGTGCGCCGTACCGCAGGATCAGCACCTGGGTGGTGGCAGCGGCGTTGGCCTTGCCCATACCGGCGCAGCACACCACCACCTGCTTGCCCGCCAGGGTGCCCTGGTGGTACTCCACCCCGCCGTAGCTGTCCACGGTCACGTCGGTCAGCTTTGCACACAGCTGGTCTACTTCGTCGGGCATTGCGCCCATAATGCCAAAGATCATCCGGCAGCCTCCTTGCTTACACATTGAACAAAAACTCGATGATATCGCCGTCCTGCACCACATACTCCTTGCCTTCGGTGCGCTGCAGGCCCTTGGACTTGACGGCGGCGTAATCAAAGCCGTTGGCTTCCAGGTCGCCGTAGCCGATGACGCTGGCCCGGATAAAGCCCCGCTCAAAGTCGCTGTGGATCTTGCCGGCAGCCTGGGGGGCCTTGGTGCCCTTGCGGATGGTCCAGGCGCGGCACTCCTTTTTGCCGTCGGTCAGGAAGGAGATCAGGCCCAGCAGGTCATAGCTGGCGGTGATCAGGTTGTCCAGGCCGCTGGCGGCCACGCCCATCTCAGCCAGGAACGCCTTCTTTTCCTCGGGGGTGTAGTCGGCGATGTCCTCCTCGGTCTTGGCGCAGATGGGGATATAGCGGGCGTTCTCGGCGGCGGCGCGCTGGGCCACCAGGGGCACATAGCGGTTGTTCTCGATGCCCTCCATCAGGTCATCCTCGCCCACGTTGCAGGCGTACAGCACCGGCTTTGCGCTCAGCAGGCCCATCTCCCGCACGGTGACGGGGTCGGCGCCGGCGGACTCAAAGTCGAACCCGCGGGCAGGGCGGCCGGCGCTCAGGTGGGCAGCCAGGCTCTCCAGCCAGACGGCCTCGGCGGCAGCGGCCTTGTTGTTGCCGCTCTTGGCGGCTTTGGCCATGCGGCCGGCCCGGTTCTGCACCACTTCCAGGTCCGAGAGGATCAGCTCGTAGTCGATGGCGTCGATGTCGGCCAGGGGGTCCACGGCCTCGGCCTTGGTCACATCCTCCACCACGTGGATGATGTTGTCGTCATCAAAGCAGCGCACCACGTGTACGATGGCGTCGCACTCCCGGATATGCCCCAGGAACTTGTTGCCCAGGCCCGCACCCTGGCTGGCGCCCTTGACCAGACCCGCAATGTCCACGAACTCCACGATGGCGGGGGTCTTTTTGTTGGTCTGCCACAGCTCGGCCAGCTTGTCCAGCCGGGGGTCCGGCACGGCCACGATGCCGCTGTTGGGCTCAATGGTGCAGAAGGGGTAGTTGGCCGCCTCTGCATTTTTGGTGGAGGTGATGGCGTTGAACAAAGTGGACTTGCCCACGTTGGGCAGGCCGACGATACCTAATTTCATCTTGCTGTTTCCCTATCCAGGGCCTGCCCAGGGAGGCGCGGCCCTGCCTTTCTTTGCTGGATGCTGCGTGTTCTGCGGGGCGCACCCGGAAAAGGGCGCACCATAACAGAATAATTATAACACAGCTGCCGTCCTGGCTCAAGGCAGAACTGCGATGGTTTGTGCAGCGTTTTTTTGCAAAAACAGCGCCCTGGCGGCTGTGGATACGCCGCTCCGGGATAAGAAAAAATACAAAACCTTCTTTATTTTGTCATAACTGTCCCGTATAATAGAAGATGAATTTGTGTGCACAGGGGCTGTGCCCCTGCACCCCAAAGAGCCGACCCGTGCACAGGCACGGTTTTTCGTTTACAACAGGAGGAAGATCAATGGCAAACGAGAAGATCCTCGTCGTGGACGACGATACCAATATCTGCGAGCTGCTGCGGCTGTACCTCACCAAGGAGGGTTATCAGGTCACCATTGCCAATGATGGCGAGGCGGGTCTGGCGCAGTTTGGCCAGGTAAAGCCGGATATGGTGCTGCTGGATGTGATGATGCCCAAGATGGACGGGCTGGAAGTCTGCCGCCGCATCCGCAAGCTGGGCAATACCCCGGTGATCATGCTCACCGCAAAGGGCGAGACCTTTGACAAGGTGCTGGGCCTGGAGCTGGGTGCGGACGATTACATCGTAAAGCCGTTTGACGCAAAGGAAGTGGTGGCCCGCATCAAGGCGGTGCTGCGCCGGGCAGGGTCTGCCGTTCAGGAGGCGGATGAGGGGGTCATCGAGTACGATAACCTGCGCCTGGATATGAACAGCTACGAGCTGCGGGTCAAGGGCAAGGTGGTGGAAGCACCTCCCAAGGAGCTGGAGCTGCTGAACTGCCTGGCCTCTCACCCCAACCGGGTCTATACCCGGGACCAGCTGCTGGACGAGGTGTGGGGCTTTGAGTACTACGGCGACTCCCGTACCATCGACGTCCATGTCAAGCGCCTGCGGGAGAAATTGGCCTCCGCCTCGGATAAGTGGGAGCTGAAGACCGTTTGGGGCGTGGGATATAAATTCGAGGTGCGTCAGTAATGCGCAAGAGCATATCGGTGGCGCTGTTCTCCATGGTGTCCACCCTGCTGGTGCTGGGCATTGCCGTAATGGGCTGCTCGGAGTGGGTGCTGTTTGGCCGCTACTTTGCCCAGGAACGGTACGAAGCCCTGGACGGCGTGGCGGATGTGGCCCGCCGCACAGCGGATTATGTGGTGCAGAACGCCAGCCTCCCGGAAGGGGAGGAGCTGGAGGTGCTGAACGCCCGGCTGGAGATCATTGGAGAAAGTGCGGAAGCCTGCCTGTTCTTCACCGACCCGGAGGGCCGGGTGATGCTCAGTTCCAGTTCCAGCCAGGTGGTGGGCACCCAGGTGCCCCTTGCGCTGTTTGATGAGGTGGAGCCGCAGGGCAGCTACCATCTGCTCAGCAATCTGGAGGGCGTCCTGGCAGAAAAGAGCTATGTTTCGGTAAGCCAGATGCGGGATGCCGACGGGCAGCGCAGCGGGTATCTGTTTTTGTGCTCCTCCGGCGCCCGGCTGGAGGATTTCCGGGATGAATTCTTCTCCAACTTCTTCCTCTCGGCCTGTCTGATGCTGCTGTTTGCCAACATCGCCTGCGGTCTGCTGATGCGCAGGATCACAGTGCCGCTGCAAAAGATCAGCGATGCGGCCCAGCGCTTCGGCGGCGGAGACCTGGCGGTCCGGGTGGAGGGGGTCGCCGGGGAAGGCGAGATCGCAGACCTGGCCCGCACCTTCAACACGATGGCGGAGAATATCCAGACCACGGACAACTCCCGCGGGCAGTTCATGGGCAACATCGCCCACGAGCTGCGCACCCCCATGACCACCATCAAGGGCTTTGTGGACGGCATCCTGGACGGCACCATCCCGCCGGAGCTGCAGAACCACTATCTGCAGCTGGTGTCGGAGGAGTCCGGCCGTCTGGCCCGTTTGATCCAGAATATGCTGGATCTCTCCAAGCTGGAGAGCGGAGAGTACCGGGTCAACGCCCGGATGTTCAATATCTGGGAGACCATCACCGGGGTGGCTCTGGCAGCAGAGCAGCGCATCAATGACGGCATGATCGAGCTGGAGGGCCTGACCATGGACGACAAGGTGCTGGTCTACGCAGACCCCGACCTGATCCATCAGGTGGTGTATAACCTGCTGGACAACGCCATCAAGTTCACCCCCGCCGGGGGCACCATCCGCTTTGCTGTGGAGAAGCTGGGCCCCGAGGCGGAGATCTCGGTGTGGAACTCCGGCCAGGGCATCAGCCCGGAGGCGCTGCCTGCCGTGTTCGAGCGCTTTTATAAAGAGGACCGCTCCCGCGGGCTGCACGCCCGGGGGGCAGGTCTGGGGCTGAATATCTGTAAGGTGCTGGTAAATCTGGCCGGCGGACAGATCCGGGCGGAGAGCCAGCAGGGCGAGTGGTGCCGCTTTGTGTTCACCCTGCCCACCCAGCCGCCGGATGTGGGCGGGATGCCCAAACTCCCGGATGAGACCGGCCGCCCCGGTGTGGAGGAGCCTGCCAGCATGAAGCCGGTGGACTGACCCGCCTTTTGGGGCATCGCTCCTGCATGACCTGCCGCCAGGCTGTCTCTGTGAGACGGCCTGGCGGTTTTGTGCTTTGTTTCGCCGGACACTTTACGTCTTTTTGGTGAAAAACACGGCTCCGGGTTTGATTTTTTGGTGGTTTTCATGTAAACTAAAAACGACCATGCTTACCCCCTGCGGCCTGGGAGCACCCGGCGACAAGGGGTAGATACAGCAAATGATATAACGGAGAGTAACGATACAATGACTAAGATCAGTCCTTCGATTCTGTCTGCCGACTTTGCACAGCTGGGGGCCCAGTGCCGCCTGGTGCTGGACGCCGGCGCTCAGATGCTGCATTATGACGTGATGGACGGGCATTTTGTGCCCAACATCAGCTTTGGCGTGCCGGTGCTGGCCAGCCTGCATAAGGGGCTGCCGGAGGCGTTTTATGACGTCCACCTGATGATCAGCCACCCGCTGGCTTATGCGGAGGCCTTTGCCAAGGCTGGTGCCAGCCTGCAGAACTTCCATCTGGAATGTGAGGATGATATCCAGGCTACCCTGGACAAGATCCGCTCCCTGGGCTGCAAGACCGGCCTGACCATCAAGCCTGGCACCCCGCCGGAAGCGCTGCTGCCCTACCTGGACCAGCTGGACCTGGTGCTGGTGATGAGCGTGGAGCCGGGCTTTGGCGGGCAGAAGTTTATGCCCTCGGCGCTGGACAAGCTGCGCTTTTTGGCCCAGGAGCGTCAGCGCCGGGGCGCCCATTACCTGCTGCAGGTGGATGGCGGTGTGGACGACACCACTGCGCCCCTGTGCGTAGAGGCCGGGGCCGATGTGCTGGTGGCGGGCAGCGCCATCTTTGGCGCAAAGGACCCCGCTGCGGCGGTGGCCCGTCTGGCCGCCCTGTAAGAGGTGAACGCATATGGATGAAGCTTTGATCCAGGTGCAGGAGCAGGAGCTGGCCCGTACCGGCAAATATTATCAGCATGTCTGCTGGATGATGCTGCCGCTGCTGTGCATGGCCTGCTATCTGTATGGGCTGCGCCCCCTGCTGCTGTGCGGCTTTGCACTGCTGGTAGGCAACCTGTGTGACCGCCTGGTGTCGCTGCTGCGCCGCCGGGTCTACCGCCGGGGGGATTTTTCCAACGAGAGCTTTGCAATGCTGATCGCGATGCTGATGCCGGCTACGGTGGAGTGGTATATCCTGGCGGCAGCGGTCATCATCGGCGTGCTGGTGGGCAAGGAGGCATTTGGCGGCTACGGCAGCTATCCCTTCCACCCCGCCGCCGTGGGCTATGTGGTGGCCGCCGTGTGCTGGCCGGACCAGGTCTGCCGCTACCCCCAGCCCTATACCGATATCCCTTTGTGGGACGCTTCCGGCGTGCCTTTGGGCAGCGCCATTGAGGATACCCTGCGCTCCGGCGGCATGCTGAACACCGGCGCCTTTACGCTGGCGCTGGGCGAGTATGCCGCCCCCATGGGCACCGGCGCTGCGGTGGTGCTGGTGGCCTGCGGGCTGTTTTTGTGGTTCCATGGCGATATGCGGCTGAGCACGGCGCTGAGCTTTTTGGCCGTCAGCGGTATTCTGGTATTCGTTGCGCCCCGTCAGGTGGGCGTGGTGGAGGACCTGGCCAGTGTAGGGCTGCGGCTGCGCATCGTGCGGGACGAGCTGCTCACCGGCGGTATGCTGTTTGCGGCGGTGTTCTTTACCGGCGAACCCTACACCTGTGCCCACCGACGGCTGGGCCGGGTGCTGTACGGGATGCTGCTGGGCGCAATGACCGTGGCGTTCCGCTACTTTGGCGTGTACGAGACCGGCGTGTTCTTTGCAGTGCTGGTGGTCAACAGCCTGTCTGCCTGGCTGGACCGCACGGAGGAAGAGCTCTATGCAATGAAGCGGGAAAAGGACGCCGAAAAGGAGGGCCGGGCATGAAGCGTGCTGTTGCGCAGGAGATCCTGCGGGACCCTGAAAAATACGCCCATCACGACCGTGTGTTTTTGAACAACCCGGTGGTGATGCAGGGCATGGGCCTGGCGCCGCTGGTGGTGCTGGCCACGACCGGGCAGAACGCGCTGATGCTGGCAGCGGCGGTGGCGCTGCTGCTGACCCCCAGCCGGGTGCTGGCCTGCCTGCTGAGCCGCTGTTTCCCCCTGGAGGAGCACCCCACCCCGGAACAGCTGGAGAAAAACCTGCTGCCCAGAGGTCTGGTGTACTGCGGCAGTGCGGCGGTGGTCTATCTGGCGGCATATCCCATCCTGAACGGCTTGTTTGGGGTGGGCCTGCTGAGCCTGGGCATCTACCTGCCGATGCTGGTGGTGGAACCGCTTTTGATCTATCGCTTTGGCCGTGTGCAGGAGAACCTGCATAAGGCGGTGTCCAAAAGCCTGCGGATCACCCTGGGCTATGCACTGCTGCTGTTGCTGCTGGGCTGCGTGCGGGAGTTTTTGTCCGTAGGTACGGTGTTTGGGGTGGAACTGGCGCATAAGGGCCTGCTGCCCTTGGCGGCTATGCCCGCAGGCGGGTTCCTGGTGCTGGGCGTGGTGGCAGCCATCTGGCGCACCCTGGCAAAGAAGCGCAAGACCTACCTCAAGGCGGAAGCCCAGGCGGTGATGGCCGTCCACCGCCAGAAGAAAAAGGAGGCCGACGCAGAATGAAGGATGTATTTGAAGCACTGGTGCTGTTTACCAACTATGCGATTCTGGCCGTCTTTGCCCAAAATGCTGTGTTCACCCGGGGCCTGGGTGTGTCCCGCCTGGTGCAGCTGGTGGGGGACAGCCAGGTCAGCAGCAAACTATTTGTATTGATGCTCTGCATCACCCAGGTGCTGGTAGCACCGCTGGCACAGTTGGCGGGCAGCCTGCTGGCCCCGCTGCCCGGCCGGGCGGCGCTGCGGCCGCTGGTGTTCCTGGGCTGTGTGGCGGTGGTCTGCCTGGTGCTGCGGGGGCTGCTGGAGGTGCTGCCGGTGCCGTATAACCGGCAGATGATCCGCATCCTGCCCTTGGCGGCGCTGAACAGCTGCGTGCTGGGCACGGTGCTGGTATCCCGCACCCAGAGCTTTACGCTGGTGCAGTCTTTGGGCTTTGGCCTGGGCAGCGGCCTGGGTTATCTGCTGGCTGTGCTGCTGGTCACGGAGGCCCAGCGCCGCCTGCGCAGCCGGGCGATCCCGGAGGCGTTCCGGGGGCTGCCCATCACCCTGGTCTATATCGGGGTGCTGGCGCTGGCGATCTACGGTTTCACCGGCCATTCGGTGATCTTGTAACCAGGCCCATAGAAGGGGAGGGACGATCATGGCAAAAAATAAACGCCGCAAGGTCAAGCACTACCGCCGCAGTTTTTACAGCCGCGGTATGCAGGTGCGCCGGGCCGTGGGCATTGGCGTGCTGGTGGTGGTGGTGCTGGCTGCTGCATGGCTGGCGGCGCCCTATGTGCTGGACTGGGCTACCCATACCTGGTATACCGTGGTGCGGGACCGGGACCTGTCCGCATCCTCCCCGGCAGTGAGCGAGAGCCTGACCGGGGAACAGCAGGCGGCATCCGACGCAGCGTCCAGCGTGGCCCAGAGCCAGCCGGAGCAAGAGCCGGCCCCGGAGCCGGAGACCCCGGCGGCAGACCCCACTGCGGTGGTGGAAGGCCCCTGGGCCAGTGCAGAGCTGTCGGCGCTGACCGATGAAGCGTCCATCCGGGCCGAGGCCCGCCGCCTGGCGGACCAGGGAGCGGTATATGCCCTGGTGCCCCTGAAGGACAGCCAGGGCGCATTGTACGCCACGTCGGTGCCTGCGGCGGCCAGCGGCATCCATGGCAGCGTGGACGGGGCGGCTGTGGCACGGATCTTCCAGCAGGAGGGTCTGGTGCCGGTGGCGCAGCTGGAAGCCTTCCGGGACCCGCTGGCAGCCCGGGCAGACCGCAGCATGGCCATCCGCTACCGCTCGCCGGACAGCGGCGCTACGGATTACCTTTGGCTGGATGCAGCCAGCGCAGAGGCGGGCGGCAAGCCCTGGCTGAACCCCTATGCGGATGCAGCGGTGCGGTATGTGGCCGCCCTGCTGGAGGAGACCCGGCAGATGGGCTTTGCCCATGCAGCACTGCAGGGGGTGCAGTTCCCGGGGCAGGTCAGCTCCAAGCAGGAGTTTGGGGTCACCGGGGCACGCCCCCGAGACGAGCAGCTGGCGGCGGATATTGCCGCCTGGCAGACGCAGTTTGAGGGCAGTCTGACCCTCTGGCTGTCCTACCCCTTGTCCAGCTGTACCGACAGCCCCAGCAGCCTGGGCGCACCGGCGGCACAGCTGGGGATGCGGCGGCTGCTGGTCCGTCTGCCCGCAGACAGCGGGCTGGACCCCCAGGCCCGGGCCGAGCTGGCCGACAGCCTGGCAGCACAAGGGCCGGAGCATGTGATGCTCCTGGGCTGATGGAGAACACAGCAGGCCGCGGCTGCGGCAGTCAGGGGCCTGCCTGTACCTGGGTGCCCGCCCATCGGGCGCCCTATGGAGGGATCGGATATGAACACTACATCTTGTTTTGTGCCGGCACAGATCCTGCTGCCAGGGGAGCAGATCCCCCTGGAGCAGTGGGGCTGTATTGCCTGTGATCAGTTTACCAGCGACCCTGGCTATTGGGCCAGAGCCGAGGCTGCGGCGGGGGACAGCCCCAGCACGCTGCGGCTGATCCTGCCGGAGGTCTTTCTGGGGGCGGCGGGGGAGCAGCAGCGCATCGACCGGATACACCAGGAGATGCAGCAGTATGCCCGCCAGGTGCTGACCCGCAGCGTCCAGGGCTTTATCTATCTGGAGCGCACCCTGCGCAGCGGCCGGGTGCGGCAGGGGCTGGTAGGCTGCGTGGACCTGGAAGCATACAGCTATAAATCCGGGGCACAGCCTGCGGTGCGCCCCAGTGAGCATACCGTGCAAAGCCGCATCCCCTCCCGGATGAAGGTGCGGCAGGGCGCTGCGCTGGAGACCCCCCATCTGATGCTGCTGGCGGATGACCCGGACTGCACCCTGGTGGAGCCGATCGCGGCCCAAAAGGACAAGCTGCGCCCGGTGTACGAAGGGGAGCTGATGCTGGACGGCGGTCATCTGGCGGGCTGGGCCGTTGAGGACCCGGCGCTGGTGGCGCAGATTCAGCAGGCGGTGGAGGCGCTGGGCACCCAGGCCACCTTTGATGCCCGGTATCCGGAGGCCGCCGGCCGTGCGCCCCTGACCTTTGTGGTGGGGGACGGCAACCACTCGCTGGCAGCGGCCAAAGCCTGCTGGGAGGAGCTGAAAAAGACCCTGACCCCGGAGCAGGCTGCGGTGCATCCTGCACGGTACTGCCTGGCAGAGGTGTGCAATGTGCGCAGCGACGCCATCGAGATCGAGCCCATCCACCGGGTGCTGTTCAATGTGGACTGCGGCGCTGTGCTGCTGTCCCTGATCAGCTGGGCGGATGCAAACCAGGCTGGGATCTGCTTTGGGGCCAAGCACCCCCAGAGCTTTACCCTGGCAGGCCCCCATGTGGCCAATACCCTCAGTTTTGAAAACCCCACCCAGCCCCTGACCGTGGGCACGGTGGAAGAATTCATCGAGGATTTCCTCCACAGACACCCGGAGGCAAAGGTGGACTATGTCCACGATGAGCCTGCCGTGCGGCAGCTGTGCAGTAAGGGAGGCGTGGCCTTTTTGCTGCCGCCCTTTGAAAAAACCGACCTGTTCAAGGGGGTCGTGCTGGGGGGCGTGCTGCCCCGCAAGACCTTCAGCATGGGCCATGCGGAGGAAAAACGCTATTACATTGAGTGCCGGAAGATCGACCCGGCACAGTGACCAAACGCTGCACCGCCAGAGGTCTTTTGTGCCCAAAAGACCCCAAAAAGACGATACCGGAAACCCCGGCGGTGCATTTTGAACCAAGGAGAACCATGACATTTGAAGAATTGAACCTGTCTGCCCCGGTGCTGCGTGCAGTGCGGGAGGCGGGCTATACTGTGCCGTCGCCGATCCAGGCGGCGGCCATCCCCCCTGTGCTGGCAGGGCGGGATCTGATGGGCTGTGCCCAGACCGGCACCGGCAAGACCGCAGCGTTTGGGCTGCCCATGCTGGACCGTCTTGCGGCGGCTAAGCCCAAAAAGCCCGGTGCGGTCCGGGCGCTGATCCTGACCCCGACCCGGGAGCTGGCGCTGCAGATCGGCGAGAGCTTTGCCGCCTACGGCAAGTATCTGCCCCTGCGCAGCACCGTCATTTTTGGCGGTGTGGGCCAGGCGCCCCAGGTGCAGGCCCTGCGCTCCGGGGTGGAGATCCTGGTGGCCTGCCCCGGCCGCCTGAACGACCTGATCGGTCAGGGCCATGTGGACCTGTCCGGGGTGGAGATCTTTGTGCTGGACGAGGCCGACCGGATGCTGGATATGGGCTTTGTCCATGACGTAAAAAAGGTGATCGCCAAGCTGCCGCCCCGCCGCCAGAACCTGATGTTCAGCGCCACCATGCCTGCGGAGATCGAGCAGCTGGCGGCCGGTATCCTCCACGACCCGGCCTTTGTCAAGGTGGACCCGGTGTCCAGCACCGTGGACCGCATCCGCCAGAGCCTGTATTATGTGGAAAAGGGCAATAAGAAATTGCTTCTGCCCTGGCTGATCCAGAACCTGAACGACCCGCCGGTGACCAACGCCCTGGTGTTCAGCCGCACCAAACACGGCGCGGATAAGATCGCCCGGGACCTGGTGCGCCAGGGCATCCCGGCAGCGGCCATCCACGGCAACAAGAGCCAGAGCGCCCGTGTGGCGGCGCTGGAAGGCTTCAAGGCGGGCAAGACCCGGGTGCTGGTGGCCACCGATATCGCCGCCCGGGGCATTGATATCAGCGAGCTGGCCTATGTGTTCAACTATGACCTGCCGGAGGTGGCGGAGACCTATGTCCACCGCATCGGCCGCACCGCCCGTGCCGGTGCCGAGGGCGCAGCAGTGAGCTTCTGCGCACCCGAGGAGCAGGAGTACCTGGCCGGCATCGAGAAGCTGAACCGCCGCAAGCTCCCGGTAGTATCCGGCCACCCCTGGGATGGCGCCCCGGCTCCCGCACGGGTGCTGAACCGCCCCTCCCAGACCGCCAAAGCAGAACCGACGGCCTCCCCCCGGGGAGCCGATCAAACGGCAGCACAGCCGGTGCAGAAGCTCTCTGCCCGGGCAAAGCAGCCAAGGAAAGAGGAATCGGAATCTATGGCCAACAATAAGGAAAAGCGTCCCGCCCCCGCTGGCGCAGAGAGCCGCCGCCCCCGCCGTCCCCGGCGGGAAGGACAGGCCCCGGCCCAGGGCAGCAACGCCCAGCCCAAGTTTGACCCCCATTTTGTCAGCGCACCGGAGGCTACCCCCCTGCGTCCGCTGAAAAAGCAGTCTGCCCCCCAGCAGGCAGCCAAGCCGCAGCAGCCGGCAAAACAGCCCGCCCAGAGCCAGAAGCAGGCGCAGCCCAAGGCAGAGCAACCCGCAAAGCAGAGCAAGGGGCAGGCTCCGGCAGCCCGCAAGCCTGCGGCAGAAAAGGCGCAGCCGCCCCGTACCGAGAACCGCCGCCGGGGCAATCCGCGCCCGGCCGAAAAAGCCCAGCCCCAGAGCGAGCAGCCCCGCCGCACCCGTGCGCCGCAGCCGGAGCAGCCGCCCCGGTCGGCCCGGCGTTCCCGTGCGCCGCAGCGGGAGGAGGACCCCGGTCTGGTGCTGATCAGCCGCCGCCCCCCGCAGCAGAAGTTCACCAGCTTTGAAGAGTATATGAATGCCCACGGCGGTGCAACTGCGCCGATCGAGGACTACGGCGGGGACGAATGAGCGCCCCCCGGCAGATGCCCTGGCGCTGCCCCTTGTGCGGTGCGCCGCTGACCGGCCAAAGCCCGCTGCGCTGCGCCGCCGGGCATAGTTTTGACCGGGCAAAAGAGGGGTATTGGCACCTGCTGCCGGTGCAGCAGATGCGCACAAAAGCACCGGGAGACAGCAAGGAGATGGTGGCGGCCCGCCGCAGCTTTCTGGAAGGGGGCTACTATGCCCCTCTGGGCGAGAGCCTGGCGCAGGTCTGTCTGCGGTGGGGACAGCCTGCCGCGCCAAATGCGCCGCTGCGCCTGCTGGATGCAGGCTGCGGCGAGGGATGGTACGACCGGTGTATTGCGTCGGCCTTTGCACAGGCAGACCGCCCCCTGGAGCTGGCGGGGTTCGACATTGCAAAGCCCGCTGTACGGCTGGCGGCTAAAGCCCTGCCCCAGGGCCTGTATGCGGTGGCCTCCAGCTTTGCTCAGCCGATAGAGAACGGATGGGCAGACCTGGTGGTGAACTGTTTCAGCCCCTTTGCACGGGAGGAGTTTTTGCGGGTGCTGCGCCCCGGCGGGCGGCTGGTGTATGTGGTGCCCGGGCCGCGGCACCTCTACCAGCTCAAGCAGGTGCTGTACGACACCCCCTACGAGAACCCGGTGCAGTCCATCGACTACCCCGGCCTGCACCCCGTGGATGACAGCCAGACCACCGCACAGATCACGGTGCCAGCCGCCCAGCTGGAAGCGCTGTTTGCCATGACACCGTACTATTGGCGCACCCCCCGGGACGGGGCGGCCCGCCTGGCCCAGCTGCCGGAGCTGACCACCGAGATCAGCTTCCGCTACTTGGTGTTTGAAAAAGAATAAGAAAAAGCCCTCATCCCCGCTTGCCGGGGGTGAGGGCTTTTTTGTTGGGAATGTTTGCTTTGGAGCGAGACTGCATCGCAGGGCGGGAGAACTTGCTCCGGCGGAGCTGCCGTTCTATTCTGGATTTTCTTTTTGAAACATAAACAGCAATATGCTCGTTTTTGCGGTTGAATTTTTTGGCAGTTTGCTGCTTGACAAATACCCGGGGGGGGGGTATACTAAAGCCATCATGACAGGGCGGATGATTGTCTGTCTGGTATTACGAAGGGACGTTTGCTCCCACAGATCTTTTCAGGAGGATATTACCATGAAATTTGTTAAGAAGATGCTGGCGACCCTGGTGGCTTGTGCAATGGCTATGACTCTGCTGACCGCTTGTGGTGGCGTCAGCAATGGCAAGGGCAATCCGATGCTGGACGCAGTGAATGAGATCCTCAAGGGCAACGGTTCTGAGATCGTTCTGGAGCATAGCCCGGAGCTGAATAAGGCTGTGGAAGAGGTTGCTGCTCTGGAAGAGCAGAAGGATGCCGGCGAGATCACTGGCATGGAGTATGCACAGAAGATGGCTGCGCTCACCGACAAGTATGGCGTTGATCTGACTGTCATTAAGAGCTATCTGACTACGGAAGCTGCATGTGCTGCTGAAGTGGCTCAGGAGATTTTGGAGAGCGGCAAGGAGCTGAATGAGGCTGCATATGGCACTGTCAGCCTGAAGGGTGGCAACTACGTGCTGGTGATCTGCCGCTAAAACGCAGCTTGGATAGAGCATAATTATCCATACTCCCATACCATAATGACCGCCCCCCGGAGAGAACTTCTCTCCGGGGGGCGGCTTTGTTTTCTTACATCTCCCAGACGTCGGGGTTCGTGGCATACAAAAGGCGCGCCGCAAAAGCCCCCTGCCAGAGCGGGGATCCAGTTGATCCCCGCGCACGAACCAACAGCCCGCTGGGCTGTTCGTCGCACCACACTGCGGTGCCGTGCTGTTCGCACCCCTGATTCTCTAGCAAAATAAAAAATCCCAAGCCGAATGGCTTGGGATTTTTGGTGGAACATTCTCCACAGCACTCGAACCTTTAGGCAGGCATATCGTTGCTGCGGTCAGAGCGCTTCAAACCGAGAAACGGCGGCACTTCGGAACGCTTCAGCCCTTGCTCGTGTGCTTTTTTCAGTTGATATTCGTGCAGGGCAATGCTGTCCAGCAGATCGCGCTGATTTTGGGAGGCCGCATAATAGTCCACACCGAACCTTTTACAGACAGTGCTGAGTTGGTCAAGCATTTCAACAGCAGTAGGGGACATTCGTTTGACCTCGATATCCATAAAAACTCCTTTTCCTAAAGGCGTGAGAGCAAGAACCGTCCCGTGGCCACAAATTTTCAATTCCTGAAAATTTCCTGCCCCATGGGACAGCTTTCTTGATGGGGAGTGCCTGCCCCAAACCCTGCTTCAGAGGTTGCAATAAACCAGGAGTTATTGAACCGCACTTGTGATTTCGTCTAATGTGTCCTGGCGAAGCCACTTTCCAAATACTTGAGAATTCTTCGACGGCAGATAACCCAAATTCGTATATCCCAGCTTCTTCAAAAGGCTCATACTTGGAATGTTCTCTCTTTCAGTAAAACAGATAAAATCCCACTGAGGATAGTGCTTGTGCAAATACTCAATTAAAGAGGACAAGGCTTCATAGGCGTAACCGCTTCGGTGAACTTTATAAGAAAATGTGTACCCTAAAGAAATTGTGCCCTCGTTAGGCATAACGACGATTTCGCCAATCATGACGTCCGTTTCTTTTAATGCAACACTAATCATCGTCGGCGATGCGATATTCAGGGCGTTGTCTTTATTGCGCTCGATCAAAGCAACAATATCCTTATAATCTTTCGTCTGGCCTCGTTGATATTTCGAGCATCGCTCGTTATTTCGATAATCAACCATCTGAATCGCATCTTTAGGACTTACATTTCTTAGTCTGAGCCGATTTGTTTCTAAAAAGGTCATCTTCTCATCCTTTCACATTCCGGCTTATGGGCCGAGTAGCCCTTTCTCAGAACCTCCTGTAAACAAAAAAACGTACCCGAACCTTTTTTCGCAAGAAATCAGGTTCGGGTACGAACTATATGGTGGAGAATTAGGGACTCGAACCCCAGACCCCCTGCGTGTGATGCAGGTGCTCTAACCAGCTGAGCTAATCCTCCGTACCGGGAACGCAATTATTATAGCACGCCTGGGGGAGGAATGCAAGCCCTTTTTTGAAATTTCTCTCAAAAAAGTTCCCGCCAGGGGTTTGCGGCCTTCTGGCGGGCAGGGCGGAGGGCGGCTGTTGGGTTGCTCTTAGGGGCAAAATAGTGTATACTGAAAACGAAAACCCACACAGGGTCTTATCCCTTCAAAAGCGAGGTTTAGGTTTTATGCTCACTGTACGCGGCTTAGTCACCATTGTGGTGCTGGTCATTTTGTTTGCGCTGGCGGTGGTTTGGGTCTCCAAGCACGACGGCTGGAAAGGTGAGGGCTGCGGCGGAAACTGCTCTGCCTGCCGCGAGCGCTGCGACCATCCGGAGCAGCACTCCGGGAAGGATCAGCCCCGCAACTGAACCACAAGCATCCGGCGCTCTGCGCCCCCGTTGCCTTGCTGTGTGCAGGGCCGGGGGGCGGGGCGTCTTTTTGCCTGCGGGGTCAAAAGCGGGCCCCCTGCTGGGCGGCAAACACCGCCACGGTGCTCAGCAGGTCCAGCTGGGCTTTTTGGTAGGTGCTGCGCCCAATATACAGCTGCCCCATGGTCTGCTCCTCGGTGCAGTGCTCAAAATACCGCAGCCGCATCAGCTGGGCGCGCAGCGGGTCGCAGCTGTCGTAATACTCCAGCGTCTGCCGGATGGCGGTGTCCCACAAGGAGGCATCCTTCCAGTTCCGGCCCGGCAGCTTTTGCCCGTAGCGCCGGAGCGCCTGTTTGGTCTTGGCGCGCTGTTCCACAGTCACTGCCCGGCACCCCCTTTGCCCCGCCGCGGGCCTTCGGCGCCAAAAAAACACAGGTCTCGTTCTTCAGGGCTTAGTTCCAGCAGGCGGGCCAGACGCTCGGCCTCCCGCAGCTTGAACTCGGTGTCGCCGTGGAGCTTGAGCCGCAGCGCGTTGGTGCTGACCCCCATTACCTGCGCAACGTGCTGCAATTTGTAGCCGCTGCTTGTCAGATGGCCCTTTAATCTTACCAAATCAGTCATGGCAATACCTCCATTTCGTGTTGACCGAACTGCGTTGAAACAATCTTTAGTTGTATTATATCCGCTTCTACACAACTTGTCAATGATTTCCAATAAATAGTGGAAAAATTGCACGAAAGGAGTGTCCCCCGGATGTTTGGCGTCAAAAAGCAGCCTTTGCGGTATGACCCCGCCCGGCAGCAGCCGGTCTTGAAGTGCAGCATCTGCACAGGGGAGCAGGTGGCCGCCTTCCAGGATAAGGCCACCGGTCAGGTGCGGGAGGTCATGCTGGTGCGCACCGCAAAAGATCTGGAAACATTCCGGGCGGCCTATGGGGTGCCGCCCGACTGCCCCATTCTAAAAGTATACTGACAGGAGGCCGCCGCATGGAGCTGGCAAACGAGACCATGACCCTCAAGGTCATTGGGCATATCCACACCGATTTTCCCACAAAATTCGGCATCCCCCGGCAAAGCGGGCTGGTAGACAGCCTGCGGGGAGAGATCATCTTCACGCCGGAGTACCGCACCCCGGAGGCGGTGCGGGGACTGGAACAGTTCAGCCACATTTGGCTGGTATGGCAGTTTTCAGGGGTCGTGCGGGACAGCTGGTCCCCCACTGTGCGTCCGCCCCGGCTGGGGGGCAATACCCGTGTGGGCGTATTTGCCACACGGTCCCCTTTCCGGCCCAACCCTCTGGGCTTATCCAGTGTACGGCTGGAGGGCATCGAGTACCGGCCGCAGCAGGGTCCGGTACTGCTGGTGCGGGGGGCAGACCTGATGGACGGCACCCCCATCTATGACATCAAACCCTACCTGCCCTATGTAGACAGCCATCCCGATGCGGCCGAAGGTTTCACCGCCCAGGCGCAGCAGCACCATTTGAAGGTGGAGTGTTCCCCGGCGCTATGGGCGCAGGTGCCGCCGGAGAGCCATGCCGCCCTGGAAGGTGTCCTGGCCAGCGACCCCCGCCCCTCCTACCAGAATGACCCCACCCGGGTCTACGGCATGGAGTTTGGCGCTTTGGAGGTGCGGTTCTCTGTGGAAGGAGAGACGCTGACGGTGCGGGAGATCCGCCCGCGGTGAGGGCGTTTTAACGGGGAGCGACCCTCTCCGTCACGGCTTCGCCGTGCCACCTCTCCCGAAGGTGGAGGCTTTGGCAGGGGCGTAAAGTTTACCGCTTATCGGCTGACTTCTTCCTGCCGTTGACGAATGAGGACGAGACCTGCCCTCTTTGCCAAGGGCTCTCCCTTCGAAAGACTTCCCCCGGCCGGGGGAAGATGTCGCCGGTAGGCGACAAAAAGGGGAACAGCTGTCGCCGTAGGCGACTGAGAGGGTTCGTCCCGAAAGTCCCCCTCTCCCGCCAGTCGACTGAGAGGGTCTCTCCCAAAACCACTCTACACACAAAAATGACCCGTGCAGATACACGGGCCATTCAAATATTCTCAGCCGGGGCGGCGGACTTGACATCTGCGGGTCATTCCCCTGTTTCCGGGTGCTGTTCTTCCCAGATCCACTCACGGATCTTATCAGGGCGGTTCGTAACGATGGCATCCGGTCCCAAAGGCAGCAGCGAGCGCAGCACCCTACGGGTATCCACCGTCCAAAACGCCACCTTGACCCCCAGCGCATGAAGCTCCTCCACCATCTGCGGGCGGACGAATGCAGTATGGTACTTACAGCTGATATAATCCGGCTTGAACGGCATACTGCGCACATACGCTGCCGGGTCTCTCTGGGCAGCAAGATTGGACAAGATGCCCCAAAAATCTCTCCCCGGGAAGCTGGCCTGCAGCATCATCAGCTGACTATTGGCCCAGCGCAGCAGCGGCCCATTCTCCCGCTCCAGCGCCGACGGATCACGGGCCAAGGTCAGCGCTGCCCCCAGTCCCTGAGCGCCTGCAAGCTGCCAATAGGGGCTGTCCGGGTCGTCTTCCGGCAGGTCATTTTCCTCATCCAGACCATTGGTCAGCCCCAAGTCCTTCCAAATCACCGGGGGCGGCACAAACACACCCTCCAGAGAGCCATAGAGCAGTGCACCAGTCTTCAGCTCCGGGTCCAGCTCCTTTGCCTGCCGCAGCAGATCATGCTGGAAAGCGATCAGGATGCTTTTGTCTCTGTGGCCGGAATCCAGGATATCCCGCACCGTCATCGGCACAAAATTGGGGTCCGGGTAGACGTTGGATTTCAGCTCCACCATCATCCAGTTCAGCTCCCCGCCCACAGACAACGCTTCCGGCAGGGTGGGGATCTTTTCATCAAAAAAGTCCACGTTCTTCCAGCTGCCAAAATCCAGCTCCCGCAGCTCGCCCTCCATCATATCGTAGATGTTTCCGCTGAGCTGGGTATGAAAATCGATCACATAATCATGGTGGATCACAAGTTTACCGTCGGCGGTCTCCTGCACGTCCATCTCCACGCCGTCTGCGCCCAGGTCTTTCGCCTTGCGGAAAGCGGAAAGGGTGTTCTCCGGTGCAAGATAAGATGCGCCCCGATGTGCAATGATCAGTGGCTGCTGCATGGCTGTACATTTCCTCCGTATCTGAAGATCTACTCCATGATACCCACTCCTGTACGCTCTGTCAACCTTTTTTTGATGGATTTCTCGCACAAGTTTTCGTTCCTGCGACGGATTTCCGTCCCTTTACAAGAGCCGGGACACCTGCGTCAAAGTATGACTTTGTCCGTCAAAATGACGAAAATCGTCCCTGTTTTTTGCACTTTTCACGAGAAAAACGCAAAAAACAGGCTTTTTTCCTCTCATTCTGGTGCTTTCCAACCGGCGGCGGATGTGGTAAGATAAAGAGAGAAGACTGTGTGGGCCACGCCCACCGAAAAAACGTGCTTTTTTGCACCTGCAATGAAATTGGAGTGTTTTGCAATGACTGAGTTCAAGCCCATCAAGGAAGGCAAGGTCCGCGAGATCTACGACAACGGCGACAGCCTGGTTATGGTCGCCACCGACCGCATTTCCGCATTTGACGTCATCCTGAAAAACAAGGTCACCCGTAAGGGCACCGTGCTGACCCAGATGAGCAAATTCTGGTTCGACTACACTCAGGACCTGCTGCCCAACCACATGCTGAGCGTGGATGTGCAGGATATGCCGGAGTTCTTCCGCCAGCCGCAGTTTGACGGCAACAGCATGCTGTGCCGCAAGCTGACCATGCTGCCGGTGGAGTGCATCGTGCGTGGTTACATTACCGGCAGCGGCTGGGCCAGCTACCAGAAGACCGGCAAGGTCTGCGGTATCACCCTGCCCGAGGGCCTGAAGGAGTCCGACAAGCTGCCCGAGCCCATCTACACCCCCTCCACCAAGGCTGAGATCGGCGACCATGACGAGAATATCTCCTACGAGCAGAGCATCACCGTGCTGGAGAAGCTCTACCCCGGCAAGGGCGAAGAGTACGCTGCAAAGCTGCGGGATTACACCATTGCTCTGTACAAGAAGTGCGCTGCCTACGCTCTGAGCCGCGGCATCATCATTGCAGACACCAAGTTCGAGTTTGGCCTGGACGACCAGGGCAACATCGTGCTGGGCGACGAGATGCTGACCCCGGATTCCTCCCGCTTCTGGCCCCTGGAGGGCTATGAGCCGGGCCATGGTCAGCCTTCCTTTGACAAGCAGTTCGTCCGCGACTGGCTGAAAGCCAACCCCGATTCCAACTACGACCTGCCCCAGGAAGTCATCGACAAGACCATTGCCAAGTACGAGGAAGCTTATCAGCTGCTCACCGGCAAGACCCTGTAAAAACACAACAAAAAGGCTGCCCGTCTCCGGGCAGCCTTTTTTGTTTTTCGGTTTATTCCAGCCCGATCTGCTGGGCATACTCTTCCAGCAGCTCCCGCTCCAGGAAGGGGGTCTTGACTCCCATCCGATCCCGGTAGGTCTCATGGCCTTTGCCGATGACCGCGATCAGGTCCCCCGGTTCAGCATGGTCCACCGCATAGTGCAGCGCATCCAGCCGGTCCGGGATCTCCACATAGGGCGCCTTGGGGTTGCCCTTTTCCATCCCCTGCCGGATATCCGCCAGGATATCCTCCACCTTTTCAAACCGGTTATTGTCCTCGGTCAGGATGGAGAAATCCGCCATGCGGGCGCAGATCTCCCCCATGCCGTAGCGGCGCAGCTTGGAGCGGTTGCCCCCGCAGCCAAACACCACCACCAGCCGATGCGGCTGGTATGCACGCAGCGTGGTCAGCAGACTCTCGGTCGACACCTCGTTGTGGGCGTAGTCCAACAGGATCGTAAAGTTTTTGCTGATAGGCACCAGCTCCACCCGGCCCTTGACCACACAGCGGGCCAGACCCTCATGGATCGCCTCATCTGAAAGCCCAAGCGTCTTGCCCACACACAGCGCCGCCAGCGCATTGTATACGCTGAATTCGCCCGGCATATTTACCTGTACGTCCATCTCGTCCGCACCGGACACATGGAACTGTACGCCCAAAAAGTCATGGGTGCGCAGCAGCTGGTAGCTGCCCGCTCTGTAATCGGCCTGTTCTCCCCGGCCGTAACGCACCAAGCGGCAGGTATGGCCCTCCAGCAGCGCCTCGGTGTTGGGGTCATCGCTGTTGACGATGCCCACCGTGCAGCGGCGGAACAGCTGTCCCTTCCAGCTGCGGTACTCCTCAAAGCTTGCGTGCTCTCCCGGGCCGATATGATCCGGAGAGAGGTTTGTAAACACGCCGATATCATAGTGGATGCCTGCCACCCGGTCCATCATCAGACCCTGGCTGGACACCTCCATCAACGCAGTATCACAGCCTGCATCCACAAAGCGCCGGAACAGCTTTTGCAGCTCATAGCTCTCCGGGGTCGTGTTGGCGGTATCTTCATGATGGCCCATAAAGTACACGCCGTTGGTGCCGATCATTCCCACCTTGCGGCCTGCGGCTTCCAGCACGCTTTTGATCATATGGGTCGTGGTGGTCTTGCCTTTGGTGCCGGTGACCCCGATCATGGTCAGCTGGCGGGACGGGTTGCCGAACAGATTTGCGCTCATCAGCGCCAGCGCCAGGCGGCTGCTCTCCACCTTGATCACCGTAACCCCCGAAAGCCCGGTCAGGTCAATATCGTGCTGGATCACCAGCGCACCGACCCCCTTTGCCGCACAGTCTGCGGCAAACTCGTGGCTGTCCCGCTGGGTGCCCACGATGCAGACAAAGGCCAGCCCCGGGGCGGCCCGGCGGCTGTCGTAGATGATATCTGTAATTTCCGTATCCAGGCTGCCCTGCACCAGTGTGCAGGCCAGACCCTCAGTCAGTTGTGCAAGCTTCATTTTAATTTCATGCTCCTCACATCGTATCAGGCGGGCGGAGCGGCAGGGGCCGCTGCTTCCGCTGTGGGTTCTGCTGCCGGGGCTTCGGATGCCGGCGGTTCGGCCGGGTCAGCAGGCGCTGCATCCGGTGCCGGCTCCCCCTCAGCCGGGACAGTCTCCGGGGCCGGTTCCGGGGCAGCAGGCGGCGGAGCCACATAGCCCGAAGGCAGCACCGGCTCCCCCTGCGCCAGAATGGGACGGATGGTGCCGTCCCCCCGGACATGGCTGCAATCCAGCTGGCCGGTATCGGTCTCTGCGCAGCCCTTTCCATCTGTATTATGCAGCAGATAGGCAGCAAAGTCCAGCTTATATTCCAGCTCATTCAACGTACCCAGCAGCACGCTGATGCGCCCCTGGTACAAAAATGCCAGCTGCTCGGTATCCGCAAACTCGATGCGGGTCACGCCTTCCATCAAGCCATGCTGTGCCAGAGAGGTGGTCAATGTGTCCAGCGCCTCCAGACGTCCATCCGGGGCCGGTTCCGCAGCGGAACTTTCTGCGCTGCTCTCCGGTGTTTCCGGCACAGGTGCTGTATATTCCACCTGCGTGCCGGGCGCTGTGGAGACCGGCTCTCCGCCGTAAAGGGTGGGCAGCTGCGGCTGTTCCCCGCTACATTCCAGGATCTTCATCCGGGCCGAGAGGGTAAGCCAGCCCTTGCTGGTCTCCATTGCCCAGGTAGGCACAGCCTCTACCACCCGCACCGCAACGGTGTTGGGGTAGTCCCGCACCACCCGGATCTGCTCCAGCAGGGGGAACTGCTGCTCCAGGGCCTGTGCCTTGGCATCTGGGTCAAAACTGAAGATATTCTCGCCGCTGGCCACCCCCAATGCGGCAAGGATCTCCTGGCTGGAATATCCGCCCGCCTGTTCCACCGGGGTGGTATCTGCCAGCTGCAGCTGGATGGTATTGATCTTAAACAGCATCGTTACGGTCAGATAGACCCCCGCTCCAATGACGCAGAGCAAAAGCCCAAAGGCCGTCAGTCGGCGTGCCAACCGGCGGCGGCGCATCTCTGCCCGGGTCATCCGCCGGTGCTTGCGGCGCTGCGGCTGGTTCTGTGCCGGGCGCAGACGTTGTCCCGTGTGGACTGTTTTGTTCTGGCTGCTGCCGCCCGCCGGGCGGCGCACCTGCTGTGTGGGGAACTGGATGCTGTTGTCCTGCCGGGGACGGGATGTACCCTGATGCGGACGCTGGCCCTCAAAATCATAGGCCCGGGGACGGGACGTTCCCTGATGCGGACGCTGGCTCTCGAAATCATAGGCCCGGGAGCGGGTGGTATTTTGCGAAGGCGCACGCCGTGTTTCAAAGGTCAGCTCCTGTTCCTGGTAACCCGAAGGACGGGATACGGAACGCTGTCCTGTGCTGCGGGGCACAGTCCGGGCGGAGTCGTAGGGACGGCTGCGCCGTTTTTGGGGTCTTGGGGTCATAGGTCGCCTCCTTGAGCTGAAGTCACGGCGTGCGCACCAGCTTCAGCAGCGCATCGGTGATGCGGCCAAGGCTGTCGTCCACCGAAAGCGCACGAGCCGCCTGCCCCATCTGCTCCAGCTTGCCGGGGGTGGACAGCAGTCCGGAGACCGTCTCCACCAATTTTTCGCCGGTAAGGTCCTTTTCCTCAATGACCACAGCAGCCCCGGCCTTTTCCAGCTCCAAGGCATTGTAATACTGATGATTTTCGGCCACATTGGGGCTGGGGATCAGCACCGCTGCCCGGCCTGCTGCCTCCAGCTCTGCCAGGGTCAGTGCGCCTGCCCGGCTGATGACCAAATCTGCCGCTGCCAGCAGCTGCGGCATATCGTTGATATACTCCCGGACGATCAGCTGTTTGCCGGGGGCAAAGCCCTTTTCCTGGGAGAGGTTCTGGAACAGCTCCACCCCATACTGACCGGTAGCGTGAAGATGCAGCACCGGCTGCCCGGTCTTTTGCTCCCAGGCACACAGATCTGCCACCACCTCGTTGACCCGCCGTGCCCCCAGGCTGCCGCCAAAGGACAGGATCACGGTCCGCCCCTCGGCCCCGATGCGGGCCCGGGCGGCGGTGCGCTGCCGTGCCTCGGTAAACACTTCCGGACGGACCGGGTTGCCGACGACCACCGTCTTTTGGGGTGCCCCCAGTTTTTCCACCGCAGCAGGCACCGCTGCAAATACGATATCCACGTCCGGGGCCAGCAGCTTGTTGGTCACACCGGGGAAGGCGTTCTGCTCATGGATCGCCGTCTTGATGCCCATTTTAGCCGCACAGCGCACCACCGGCCCGGACACATAGCCGCCGCAGCCAATAACCAGATCCGGCTGGACCTGACGGATCATCGCCTTGGCTTTGGGGCCGGAGAGCGCCAGATTATACAGCGTAACGGCATTGCGCTTGATGTTCTGCCAGGAGAGGTGCCGCTGGAAGCCGGTGATCTCGATATGATGGAAGGGATAGCCCGCCTGGGTCACCAAGCGGTACTCCATGCCCTCCTGCCGGCCGGCAAAGTGGATCTCTGCGGCAGGGTCTGCCTGCCGGATGGCTCCGGCAATGGCCAGAGCAGGGTTGATGTGTCCGGCTGTACCGCCGGCAGCGATCAGAACTTTCATATTGATAAAACCCTCCGTTCTTGTATGGTCAGATCTGGGGCTGGCCGTTCATCCGGGCACGGCGGGCAGCTTCCAGGTCAATGGGGGCCTTTGCTTTGGCCTTTGCCTCCCGCTCTGCACGGCGCTGCTCCCGCTCCGCCTCGGCACGGGCGCCATTGCGGGCAATGTTTACCATGACCCCCATCTCCGCCAGCAGCAGGATCAGACTGGTGCCGCCGGAAGAGAAAAAGGGCAGACTGATGCCGGTATTGGGCAGGGTGTTGGTGACGACCGCAATGTTGCAGAACACCTGCCATGCGATCTGGGCCATAATGCCGATGCCCACCATCGTGCAGTAGAGGTTTTCTGCCTGGAATGCGATCCACATCCCTTGCAGCAAAAACAGCACGAACAGCAGGATCACCATCAGCGCCCCCAAAAAGCCCAGCTCCTCGCACACGACACTGAAGATGAAATCGTTGGTGCTCTCCGGCAGCCAGAGCTGTTTTTCAATGCTGTTGCCCAGCCCCAGCCCGGTCAGCCCGCCGGAACCAATGGCATACAGGCTTTGCAGGGTCTGGTCGGTCATCTTGCTCAGGTCCTGGGTCCATCCGTCCAAACGACTTTGCAGGTAGGGGATGGAGTCGATGTGCTGCAGGACCGATTCCAGCAGCACCACGGCAGAGAACGCCCCCGCCCAGGTCAGCCCGCCGCCGTTGCCGCCCAGCAGCAGGATGGTGCCCACGATCGCACAGGTCAGCACGATGCCGGACATATGCGGCTCCATTACCAGCAACAGGACCACAGGGATCAAGGGCAGCAGCGGCACAAGCAGCTCCCGCACCAGCTTCTGATACAGCCACTGCCCCGGGCTGAGACGGCGGTTGGGGTCAAGGCTCTCCATCCGGGGAGCTTTTGCCGCCAGATGCGCCGTAAGCAGGATCATCTCAAATTTTGCGATCTCGGAGACCTGCACAGTCAAGCCCCCTACCCGCAGCCACCGGCGGCAGCCGTTGAGCGGGGCACTGAATAACACCAAGATCAGCAGAACGATGCAGACCCCATACCCCAGCCAGACCAGCTTGCGCAGGAAGCGGTGGTCAATGTAGGAGAACAGCCACATCATGCCCAACCCCAGCACAGTGCACAAAAGCTGCGACTTGATATAGTGCAGACTGTCCCCCATGCGAAGGTAGCCGGTGGTATAACTGGCACTGAACAGCATCACCAGGCCAAAGATCATAATAACGCCCAGGGTGGCCAGCCAGCGGATGGTCATCGGCGTCCAGGGGCCGGGGTCTCTTTGCAGGAACGCATAGCGTTCCGGTGGTTTTCTGCGGATCATGGTCATGGGTCAAATCGTCTCCCCTTTATTTTTCGGGTCTTATGCAGCACATGCCGCTGCGGTGTACCGCTCCTTTCCCGGGCGCTTTTATGCCCAGCGGGTCATCTGCACCGCCATCCACAGCCCCAGCAGAGCCGCAGCACACAGCCAATAAAAAACACTTACCGGGCCTTTGCCTCGTTTTTCCAGCCAATGATGCCAGGGGGCCGTGGCAAACAACGGCCTGCCCCGCAGCTTGCAGGACAGGATCTGCAGCGCCACCATCCCGCCTTCCAGCCAAAAGGGCAGGGCCAGGGGCACCGCCAGCTCCGGATATCCGGCGCTGAGGGAGATGCAGCCGATCGCCCCCGCCACAAACAAACTGCCCGCTGTACCGGCCGCCATCCTGGCCGGCGGGAAATTCCACAGCAGAAAGGCCATCAATGCCCCGGCCAGCGCCGCCGGGAACACCCCCAGGGCAAACCACCCCAGGATCGTCAGCACCGTCATCAGCCCCAGCATCGCTATAAAGCCTGCACCGCAGACCGTGCCGTCCGCACCATCTGCGCTGCGGGCACACTCTGCCAGCGCCACCAGTCCCCCGCCCCAGACCACCGGAGCCAGCGCACCCAGCTCCCAGTAGCCGCCAAAAGGCAAAAGCACACCGGTGGGCAGCGTCCCCCGGAGCAGAAGCATCACCAGGGCTGCCGCTCCTGCCTCCAGCAAAAGGCGAGGCCCACGCCGCAGGCCCAGGGGCTGACGGCGGCGCAGGCGCACCAGGTCATCCGCTGCGCCCACTGCGCCAAACGCCAGCCCACCGCACAGCCCTGCCAGCAGGCGGCTGGTCACACCGCCTTCCAGCAGCTGCGGCTGGGCCACACAAGCCGCCGTCCAGCCCACACCGGCGGCGGCCAGCGCCCCCAGCATCAGGCACAGCCCCCCAAAGGCCGGGGGACGGGCCGGGCTGAGGGACGCCGCATCCTCCGGCACACCCGCAAGGTCTGCCCGCTCCGGGGCAGCGTCTTGTTTTTTCGGGGGCGGGGGCTTTGGTCTGCCCCGCAGCGGCAAAAGCAGGCTGCACAGCGCCGCCGTGAGCATAAAGCCCAGGGTGGACGCCGCAACCAACGCAAAACGAATCATAGCACGATACTCCGACTTTGTTCCCCTTGGAAAAAGGGAACCAAAAACTTTTCACATTCCAAATGCAGCGAGCCGCCTGCCCGCTCAGGACTGTGCGTAAAACAGCGCCAGCGCCTTTTCCAGCGCCATGCCCCGGCTGGCCTTGACCAGCACTGCATCCCCGGGGCGCACCCATTTCGCCAGAGTCTCGGCAGCCTCTGCATGGGTGGCGGCATGGACTGTCTGCACACCCTTTGCGGCAGCCACCACAGCCGTGCGCTTTGCCTCGCTGCCGTAGGTCACCAGACCATCCAGCCCGCAGGCTGCCGCCAGTGCGCCCAGCTGCTCATGGGAAGTGCGGCTGGTATCGCCCAATTCCAGCATATCGCCCAGCAGGGCATACCGCCGCTGACAGGGATACTCCCGGAACATGGCCAGCGCCGCAGCCATGCTGTCGGGGTTTGCATTGTAGCAGTCCTCGATCACGGTGACGCCGCCGTGCTCCACCATGTGCTGACGCATACCGGTCTGCTCAAAATCCTCCAGACCCGCTGCTGCCGTACGGGGGTCTGCCCCCAGACGGGTGGCAGCGCAGTAAGCGGCCAGGGCGTTGGCTACATTGTGCCGCCCAATGGCCGGGATGCGCACCATAAAGGAGCCGTTTTCCTGATCTTCCAGCAAAAAGCTGGTCTGCGCCCCCTGCTGGGAAATGTGGGAGGCAAAAACATCCGCCTCCCCCGAGCAAAGGCTGAACCACACCGGCTTTACATGGCCCGGCAGCTGCGCCGCCCGCAGGAAGGGATCATCAAAATTCAGCACCAGGGGGGCGTTTTCCGGCAGGCCATCGCAGATCTCCAGCTTTGCCTTACAGATGTTCTCCTGGCTGCCCAGATTGCCGATATGAGAGGTGCCGATGCAGGTGATAAGGCCTACATCCGGACGGGCGCAGCGGGCCAGACGGCGGATCTCCCCCGCATGGTTCATGCCCATTTCCACCACCGCGTACTCGGTGTCCGCCCCGATGCGGAACAGGGTGCGGGGCAGGCCCAGCTCATTGTTCTGGTTGCCCTCGGTCTTGATGGTTTTGCCGCATCCGGCCAAAGCTGCGTAGCACATCTGTTTTGTGGTGGTCTTGCCCACGCTGCCTGTGACCCCCACCACCTTTGGGTGATAGGCATTGCGGTAGTTGGCGCCCAGGGTCATCATGGCCTGATAGCTGTCCGGGCAAAGGATGGTCTTTTCCGCAGGGACTGCCTCCACCGGGTGGTTCAGCACCACAGCCAGAGCGCCTTTTTCCAACGCCGCTGCCGCAAAGTCATGACCGTCGAACTTCTCGCCGGGAAATGCCACAAAGATGCACCCGGGACATACCTCCCGGCTGTCGGTCGTAACAAGATTCACCTGCACATCCGGGGCAAAAAAGCCCTCGGGCGCAAGGCCGGCCAGCAGCCGGTTTGCCAGGATCGGTTCCATAGGATCAATTCCCCTCTCTTTTCACCCGCAGGTGATGGTGACGATGGTGCCCCGTTGGACGCTCTCTCCCGCCGGGACACTTTGGCTCTGGACCGTGCCGCTGCCCTCGGCCACGCAGTTCAAGCCTGCTGCGGCCAGCATCTGGCGGGCAAAGTCCGCACTTTTGCCGCTGACATCCGGCACCTGGGTGCGGCTGCCCTCGTAGGTGTCGGTATACAGATAGACCGTGGTGCCATAGGCCACCTCGGTACCTGCACGGGGGTACTGATAGGTGACCAGAGCGGCGGTCTGGTCGGTCTCGCTCTCCATCAGCTGGTGGGACAGGCCCTTGATGTTCAAAGAGACCTGTGCATTGCTCCACTCTTTGCTGATGAGGTTGGGCACCTTGACCATGGTGCCGCTGCGGTCCACGCCGTCGGTATGGATGCCCAGATAGGGGGCGATCTCGCTGATGATATTGCCCACCACCGGCGCAGCCAGCACCGAGGAATAGTCGGTGCGTGCGTTGTTGGGGTCATCCAGCATCACATACACCAGGATCTCCGGGTCCTCAGCGGGCAGCACCGCCGCAAAGGAGGCCACCTTCTTGTAGTCGCCGTCGGCACGGCGGTCCATGTTCAGCTGCTCGGAAGTACCGGACTTGCCGCCGATGCGGTAGCCCGCCACATAGGCATTGGAGCCGCCGCCGGTCAGAGTCCCGTCCCCCACCTCGTGTTCCATGATATAGCGCACCGCCTGACTGGCGCTTTCACTGATGACCTGACGGCGCACATTGGCCCCGATCTCCTGGATGACGTTGCCGTTTTGGTCGGTGATCTTATCCACCACATGGGGGGTCACCAGATAGCCGCCGTTCACCGCCGCAGAAAGCGCGGTGCACATCTGCAGCGGGGTGATCGCCATCGCCTGGCCAAAGGAGGAGGATGCCAGCTGCACCTCGCCCAGCCCTTTGGCTGTGTAGTACTGCATAAAACCGGTCTCGCTGGGCAGGTCCACACCAGTACGCTCCGTAAAGCCAAATGCATCGAAGTAATCATAGAACGCCTGCGGCCCCAGCCGCTGCCCCAGCTGGATAAAGTAGATATTGCAGCTGTTGCGCAGCGCCTGGGCCATGTTCTGCGCCCCGTGGGATTTGCGGCCTGCACAATGGTAGGTCTGTTTTGCCACAGTATATGCGCCGGAGCAGTTCAGCGTGGTGCCCAAAGCAGCCTGGCCTGCATCCAGACCCATGGCTGCGGTGATCACCTTGAACACACTGCCGGGGTAATACAGCTCGGTAATGGTCTTGTTTTTCCACTGGATATCCCGGAAATAGCCGGAGTAATCCGCCTCCGGGTCCAGGATCTTATTGCCTTTTTCATCGGTGACAAAGCTGCCGTCCTCGTTTTTCAGGTAGATGCCGTACAGCTCCGGCTCTGCCCGCACCAGCTCATTCAGGTAAGCGAGGTTTGCCTCATAGCTCAGCGGGTCGTTGGGGTCAAAGTCCGGCTTGGAGGCCATGGCCAGGATCGCACCGGTGTTCACATCCATCACGATGGCACAGCCACGGTTCTCCACGGTATTGGCGGCAATGGCCTCATTCAGGTAGCGCTCTACTACCTCCTGCACATTCACATCCAGGCTGAGCACCAGATTGGCGCCGTCTTTCGCCGCAAAGGTGGTGGCATTCTCGTCAGCAATGGCATTGCCATACGCATTGCGCAGCGTGATCATCCGGCCATCGGTGCCAGCCAGCACCGACTGATAGGATTTTTCCAGGCCGTATGTGCCGATGCCGTCCGCATCGGTAAAGCCCAGCACCGCTGCTGCAAAGGCCCCATAGGGGTAGTTGCGCTGAAAACTCTTGGCAGCCGAAATGGAGATCCTACCCTTGCGGGTGGTCTCGGTGGCCTTTTTATGGGTCTTGTTGTACTGGGAGACATAGCTCTCGATGGAGAGCTTTACTGCATTGTTCACCTTGGTGGCCAGCACCTGGTACTGGCTGTCCAGCTTGGTCAGCGCCGTGCGGACCGCCTCGTACTGGGTGCGGTACGGCTCCGAGCTTTCGTCCACCGTGTCCAGGCTGATGCCGTCTCCGGAGAGCAGCCGCAGGGTCAGCTGGCGGCAGATCTCTGCACAGGCGGTCTCGTCCAGGGTCTTGGTGGTCTGGCCGGTCTCCTCATCGGTATGCGAAATGTACAGCGCACTGCTGTAACTGGGGTCCGCCCAAAGGGTCCAGACCACACTGGTAGACGCCAGCGTGATACCGCTTGCGTCGTAGATCTCTCCCCGGGTGGCGGGGATGGAGCTATCCAGCAGCTGCTGGGCCGCCGCATACTGGCGGAACATCGCCCCGTTCTTGATCTGGATATTATACAGGCTGTGGATCACAACGGCGGATGCCGCCAGCACCAGCGCCACCGATGCCATATAGCCCAGCCTGCGCTTGCCCAGCGTCAACCGCGCCCGGGGGGAGGGTCGGCGCAGCTGGAAGCCCCGGCGGGGCTGGCCAGAGGATGGTTTTTGTTGCATAGATCGAATACTTTCCCCTCTCAAGCCCGCAAAAGGAGCCTATCGCTCCTTTGCGAACCCTGCGATAAAACCGAAAAAGCGTGCGCTGCCGCACGCTTTTTTATGGATGTTCATTTTGCAAAGTTTGCAGCTTCGGTCAGGGTCAATGCCCCCTGGTGCAGCAGGTCGGTCCAGCGGCGCACCGCAGACTCCCGCCGCAGCAGCACGCTGGCGTCGTTCAGCCGCACATAGGTGATCTGGCTGGGGTCGATCTTCATCAGGCCCAGCCGACTGGCGGCCTCCTCGATGCTGGTGATGCTGGTCTGGCTGTTCAGGGTGCTGGTGTAGTATGTATACTGGCTCTGCTCACTGACCAGCATCGCCTTGGCATCCTGGATCTGATCGTTCAGCTCCACCAACTGAGCCTCGCTCCACAGCAGGCTCACGGCAAACCCGGCCATCAGTGCCAGACCCACCAACTGCACCGCATGGCGCATGGCTGCCTGCAGCGGGCTGAGACGGCGCTTGCCGCCTTTTTTTACCCGGAGCGGGATGCTGCGCTGCGGCTGGGCTGCCTGCCGACGCCGCACTGCAGAATCATCGTATGCTGCCTGGCCCATGTTTCGTCTCCTCCTCCATCATGCAGAGCACAAAGCAGGTGCTCAGCATTTTTCTAATACACGCAAACGCGCCGACCGGCTGCGCCGGTTCTCCTCCAGCTCCTGGCCGCCAGCCTCGATGGGCTTATGGTTGACCAGCTTCGCCTTGGCCTTGCCTCCGCATACGCAGACCGGAAATTCCGGCGGACAGGTGCAGGCCGTTGCCCAGCGGCGGAACTTGTTTTTGACCAGGCGGTCCTCCAAAGAATGGAAGGTGATCACGCACAGCCGCCCACCGGGCGCCAGATGCTCAAAGATCGTATCCAGTCCCTCATCCAGTGCGTCCAGCTCATGGTTCACCGCAATGCGCAGCGCCTGGAAGGTGCGTCGGGCAGGGTTTTTGTTTTTCCGGCGCTGTGCCGGGGGCATAGCGCTGGCCACTGCCTCTGCCAGCTGCAGCGTGGTCTCAAAGGGAGCTGTCTCCCGCAGATCCACGATCCGTCCGGCGATCTGCCAGGCATAAGGCTCCTCGCCATAGTCCCGCAGGATGCGGGACAGCTCCTCCCGGCTGGCGGTGTTCACGAGATCCGCCGCCGTCTCTCCCTGCTGGCTCATCCGCATATCCAGCGGTGCATCTGCCCGGTAGGAAAAACCGCGGGCTGCATCGTCCAGCTGATGGCTGGAGACGCCCAGGTCCAGCAGTGCGCCGTTGATCTGGGGGATGCCCAGCTCGTCCAGCGCCTGACCGGCATAGCGGAAATTGATCTGCACCACCGTAGCGGGCAGGCCTGCAAGCCTTGCCCGGGCGGTCGCCACGGCATCGGGGTCCTGATCCAGGGAGATCAGGCGCCCGCCTTGTGCTCCATCCAGACGCAGAGCGATCTGGCGGGAATGTCCTGCCCCGCCGGCGGTGCCATCCAGATAAATGCCCGCCGGGTCAATGGCAAGACCCTCCAGACATTCTTCCAGCAGCACCGGGACATGGGCAAAAGACGCCGGGTCGAACGACTGTTTTTCTTCGGTCTCCATCGGCCTCGGCCTCCTCTCTTGTATGTGTTAGGTTCAGGGTAAAGGGCAGATCAGATGTGCAGTGCCCGCAGCCGCTCGGCCCGCTGTTCATCGGTTACAGCAGCACGGCGGGCCTCCCACACCGGGGTAGCCCAGATCTCTGCATGGCGGCGGTTGCCGATCACAGTGACCTCTTTTTCCAGCCCCGCATGCTCCCGCAGTGCGGCAGGCAGCAGGATGCGCCCCTGCTTGTCCGGCACGACCTCGCAGGCGGTGCTGAACAGATCGCCGGTGATCTCCCAGCTGTCCATCAGCTCATCTGCGCCCAGCTTTTCCGACAGGCGCTCCACCTCTGCCATAGGCAGTGCGAACAGGCAGCGGCCGATCCATTCCATCACCACGAAGCTCTCCCCCATCTCCTCCCGGAAACGGGCGGGGAAATTCAGGCGTCCCTTGGCATCCAGCACGCAGTCGTAGCGGCCAAAAAACATTTGCGCCGCCCCCTTCCCGCCTGCTGGTGTGGGCAGAGGCCCCACTGGTCCCCCTTTTACCCCACTGAACTGTTTTTATTGTAACAAATCAAGGCTCTGATTGCAAGGGCTGCAGTTGGGTTTTCTTGCGCAAATTTCCACAAAAAACACCTCCGCAGGCCGTCATTTTTGCTCGCCGGGGCGTGTATTCTTTGGTATCCGTACTGATTTGGCGCAGAGCTTTTCCGCCCAGAGAACACGGCCCCGGCTGCGGGAGCAGGCAAAAGTCCGTACCCCGCCTAGCGCAAGCCCGCCCCGCACAGCAAAAAAGGGGCGGGACACCCTCTTGGATGTCCCGCCTCTTTGCAAACAACGCTATAGATCCTGCTCAGCCGCGGCTCTGTCGGCTCTGCCGGAGATTAGCCCGCAGGCTGCGCACCTGGGCGGCATTTTCCGCCATGGTCTCCTCGGTGGTCTTGAGCATATTATCACAGTAGTCGGTGGTGGACTGGCGCAGCGCCCGTGCCTCGCTTTGGGCGGCGGAGAGGATCTCGGACGCACGCTGCTGCGCCGCCTTGACGATCTCTGCCTCGCTGACCAGAACTCTGGCCCGGTCCTCCGCCTTGCGGATAATGGCCTGGGCCTGCGCATTGGCAGAATCAATGAGCTGGCCCCGGTCGCTGACGATGGACTGTGCCTGGCGCAGTTCCACCGGCAGGTTGACCCGCACCTCGTCCAGGTAGTCCCGGATCTGGCCTACATCCACGATGCGCTTGCCGCCGGAAAGCGGCATCCCGGCACTTTCCTCCAGGGCATCCTCGATGGTATCCAGCAGCTCGTTCACATTCATGCCTGTTCCTCCTGTCCCTCGGCCGGAGCTGCGGGCTTTGTGTACTTCCATACCAGCACCCGGCCGTATTTATATTGGCGCTGCAGGGTCATCTGCCCCACCTGGGCAGGCAGCACCAGACCCGTTTCGCTCTCGCACAGCACTGTGCCGCCGGGCGCCAGGCATTTTTCCACCAAAGGCAGCACCAGCTCCAGCTTTTCGCTGCGGAACGGGGGGTCCAGCAGCACCAGATCAAACTGCTCCCGGCAGGCAGAGAGATAGCGGGCTGCCTCTCCCAGGCTGACCCGGCTGCGGTCAAACACGCCGCACGCCTTGCAGTTGCGCATCACCACATTGATGGCCTCCCGGCTCTCATCCAAAAAAACGCACCGGGCCGCACCCCGGGACAATGCTTCGATGCCCAGCTGTCCGCTGCCTGCAAACAGATCCAGCACCCGTGCGCCGGGCAGCTCGAACTGGACGATGCTGAACATCGCCTCCTTGACCTGGGAAAGTGTGGGACGGGTAACGTCCGTTCCGGGCAGAGCTTCCAGCCGTCTGCCCCGGGCTTCGCCAGCGATCACGCGCATACTGTTGTGCCTCCTTTATACCGCTCGTTGAGATAGTTCGTTTTATTATTAAACCCGACCTGCATATCTTTGTCAAGGGTCAGCTGCGTCCCCAGACAGGATGCGGCCCGCTTCGGGCTATTCTGCGCTTTTTAACGGACTGCGGTGCTCTTGTCGGCTGCCGGTTTGCGCCTGCCCCTGGTTTGTGTTACAATAAATGTGTTTTATCAGGAAAGGAGCGTCTGTACTTTATGAAAGTCCTGCTGATCAATGGCAGCCCCCACGAAAAGGGCTGCACCTATACTGCACTGTCTCTTGTGGCTGAGGAACTGAATGCCGCTGGCATCGACACCGAGATCCTTCATGTTGGCGGACAGCCGGTGGGCGGCTGCATCGGCTGCGGCGGCTGCGCCGCAGGCAACGGCTGCGCCTTTGGCGGCGTGGTGAACGAAGCCATCGAGAAGGCAAAGACCGCCGACGGCTTTGTTTTTGGCAGCCCGGTCCACTACGCCTCTGCTACCGGCAACATGGCCAGCTTTATGGACCGCCTGGCCTACGCTGGCGGCAAGCACCTGGCTTACAAGCCTGCCGCTATCTGCGCTTCGGCACGGCGGGCGGGCACCACCGCCACGCTGGACCAGCTGGCCAAGTACCCGGAGTTCTTCCATATGCCTCTGGTCAGCGGCTCTTACTGGCCCATGGTCCACGGCTCCAACCCGGAGCAGGTGCTCCAGGATGAGGAAGGCTGCGCCGTTATGCGGGAGCTGGGCCGCAACATGGCCTGGCTGCTGCACTGCATCCAGGCCGGCCGGGATGCGGGCTTTAATCACCCGCAGAACCCGCCCCGCCCCCGCACTGGTTTTATCCGCTGAGGTTTTACGGGGGATTCGTTCCTTTTTTCGAGAAAAAAGGAACCTAAAAAAGCTTTTCACACGGCCCGTGCATCCGCACGGGCCAAAGTTTTTTATAAGCATAGGGCAGGTCTTGCACCTTCCGGCAGGGACGCAGCGGGCTGTAACGAGGGGGGCGCCCAAAACCCTCTCAGTCAACGCCTGCCGGCGTTGCCAGCTCTCCCGAAGGGCGAGCCTTTGGCAAGTGCATAAAGTTGCCGGTGTTCAGGTCAACGGCATAAAGAAGTGAACCTATAACCAACAAACCTTCTGCCTCTGCCAAAGCCTCCACCTGAGAGGAACGACTCTCCCCGGCCGGGGAGAGATGTCCCTATAAGGGACAGAGAGGGGCCAGGTAGCATTTCGCAAAGCGAAATGACGGAAGGGTTTTCTCCTCGTGAGATGCTGCTTGCAGGGACGGATTCCTTCCGTCTCGCTTCGCTCGCCAGCTCCCCCAGAGGAGGAGGCGGCAGCGCCTGCCGGAGAGGGTCGCCATTCTCTCAAAAAACTGCGCAACACATACAATTTCCACAAAAAACTATGTGCAGTTTCACAATTCATTCCGCATTGACATTTTGCGACGATTTTTTGTAAAATAATTATAGAAAGCGATCTTTTTACTTCATCCGTCGGGACGCTCAACAAACTATCAAAGATAAAAAAAGGGGGGTACTCAAATGAAGAAATTGTTCGCCTTGCTCCTTTCCGTGTCTATGATTTTGGGGATCTTCTCCATTTCGGCCCTTGCCATCTCTGAGGATTCTCTCTATAATGTCGTGATGCGGCGCGGCCCTACTTGCGCCAGCTGCAACATGAGAGAGATGCGGTTGCTCCATACTTCCCACGAGCCCTGGATCCTCTCCCACTATGAGCCTTGTTCCTATGGCTGCCCGCTTTCGGACAAATACAACGACACCATCGAGCACGTCTTTGTGTTAAGACCTATCAGTGCGATTTTTGCGGCATTGGCTTCACTTCTACCCATACAGAGACCCGCCGCCTCCACGAACATCCCTCCCGTATCTGAACATTCCTGCCCCCTTTACAGGGGGCTTTTTTTGTTTTGGGCGCATTTCCCTCCCTGCGGCGGGATAAAATTCCCCTCAGATGCTTTTTTCGTTCATAACTTTATGGTAGCATTAAGATACCATTAAATTGTACGAAACCCCCAGGGAGAACGGCTATGGAACACTACGATTGGAATGACGGCTGGCTGTTTACGCCAGAGTTTACCCCCGCATTGGTGGGGGCAGACCGCCCCCAGGGGCTGGAAGAGGTGCGCATCCCGCATACGGTGCGCCCCCTGCCCTATAATTACTGCAACGAAAATGACTATCAGCTCTTGTGCGGCTACCGGCGGGAGTTTTTTGCCCCCAAGGAATGGGAGGGCCGCACCGTGCTGCTGACCTTTGGTGCCGTGGCCCATGACGCCACCATCTTCTGCAACGGGCGGCGGCTGTTCCACCATGGCTGCGGCTACACCGCCTTTACCGTAGACCTGACCGAGGCGCTGCATCTGGGACAGCAGAACGTGGTGGCTGTGCGCTGCGACAGCCGGGAAAACCTGGACATCCCGCCTTTTGGCGGCCGGATCGATTACCTGACCTACGGCGGGATCTATCGGGCTGTATCCCTGGATATCAAGGAGCCTGCCTACCTGCGGGATGTGTTCATCCAAGCAAAAGCGGAGGGAGATTTCCGCATCTACTCCTCCACTGTGGGCGAGACGGTGGGCTGCGCCCTCCAGGCCGAGATCCGCAGCCCCGCCGGGGCCAAAGCTGTATATACCGGCGAGCTGGCACTGCCCATCACCGGCACGCTGAACGGTGTCCACCCCTGGAGCCTGGACCATCCCTTCCTCTACACACTGACGGTACGGCTGATCCGGCCCGGCACCAGCGGTCTGCCAGACCGAGTGCTGGACGAAAAGACCCTGCGGTTTGGTTTCCGCACCATTCAGTTCGTGGCAGGTGGGCTGTATCTGAACGGACAGCGGGTACAGCTCCGGGGGCTGAACCGTCACCAGAGCTACCCATACCAGGGCTACGCCATGCCGGACAGTGTGCAGCGGCTGGATGCCCAATACCTGAAAAAAGAGCTGGGCTGCAACGCTGTGCGCACCAGCCACTACCCCCAGAGCCCTGCGTTTTTGGATGCCTGCGACGAACTGGGGCTGCTGGTGTTTACGGAGGTGCCGGGCTGGCAGTATATCGGCGGCGACGCCTGGAAAGCCCAGGCTTTGCAGAACTGCCGTGAGATGGTGTGCCAGTGCCGCAACCACCCCAGCGTATTTCTGTGGGGCGTGCGCATCAGCGGCAGTGCCGACGACGAAGCGTTTTATAAACGCACCAACGAGGCGGCGCACCGGCTGGACCCCACCCGTCCCACAGCCGGTGCCAGAGGGCACCGCAAAAGCCAGCTGCTGGAGGATGTGTACGCCTACAACGACTTCACCTACTCAGGGCACGGCCCCGGCTGCGCCCCCCGCGCTTCTGTGACGCCGGATGTGCGCAAAGGCTATTTGATCAGCGAATTCGGGGGACGGCAGTTCCCTGCCAAAGCCTTTGATGACGAGCCCCACCGGCTGGCCCAGGCGCTGCGGCTGGCCGCTGTGCTGAACGACAGCATCGCCCAGCAGGGGGTCGCTGGCAGCTTTGGCTGGTGCATGGCCGATTACAATACCCACCGGGAGTTCGGCAGCGGAGATCGGATCTGCTACCATGGTGTAATGGATATGTTCCGCAACCCCAAACTTTCGGCGGCGGTATATGCCAGCCAAAAGACCCCCCGTGCGCCTTCGGACATCGTGCTGGAGATCTCCTCCAGCATGGCGTTGGGGGATCACCCCGGCGGCTTTGCCGGTGCTTGCTGGGCCTTTACCAACGCCGAAAGCGTGCGGCTATACCGGGACAACGATTTTATTGCGGAGTTCTCCCCGGACCGGCACGGCCGGTTTGCAGCACTGCCCCACCCCCCGGTGGAGATCCAGGACTTTGTGGGCGCTCTGCTGGAAAAATACGAGGGCATGGACCGCGCCCTGGCCCAGCAGACCGCCGCTGTGCTGAACGAGATGCGCCGCACCGAGCTGGAGCTGCCGCCCCTGGCCCGCGCCAAGGCTTTGTCCCTGCGGATGAGCTGGTCTGACCTGGTCCGGCTGTACTACAAGTATATCGGCGTATTGGGCGGCCCCTCGGCCGTTTACCGATTTGAGGCCGTATGGCATGGCCGGGCTGTGCGCACCGTCGTCAAGGAGCCCGTGCAGCGGGTCCGGCTGGAATGTACCGCCCCCAGCCAGCTGCTCACCGACGGCCCCACCTGGGACTGTGCCCCTGTCAGTCTGCGGGCCATCGACCAAAACGGCAACCTGCTGCCCTACTGCGGCGAGGCCGTGCAGCTGTGGGTAGAAGGCCCCGTCAAACTTCTGGGCCCCAGTATCGTACCCCTGCGGGGCGGCATGGCGGGCACCTATCTGGCCACCACCGGCGCCGCCGGACGGGCCGTGCTCCACTGCCGGATGGAGGGTGCGCTGGACACCGAGCTGACCCTGACCGTGCGCAGCCGCCGGGATTAAATTTTGTCCTTTCATGATAGATTTGCACTCTGTTCAAAGTTTTATCATGGATGGATGCTATTATAAAGTTGTAAAAATGCGAGGGGGCGGCCTACAAAAGCCCGCCCCCTCTTTCTCAAGCCTGCAAGCAGGCCTAAAAAGTGAAATGTAGGAGTTTGGTATGAGAGAGAGATTCCGCCGCTTCATGGCCGGACGTTACGGCACAGACGCATTGAATCAGTTTCTGAGCATCGTATCCATCGTGCTGCTGCTGGTCGCGCTTCTGAGCCGGGTCAATCTGTTCACTTGGGTGGGCATGGGTGTGCTGATCTGGTGCTATTACCGCACCTTCAGCCGCAATATCCCCAAGCGCACCGAGGAAAACTACAAGTTCTATACCCTGAAGCAGCAGCTGGAGGGCAAGGTCCGCAGCCTGAAAGAGCAGTGGGCCAACCGCAAGCTGTACCACTACTACCGCTGCCCCCAGTGCCGCCAGAAACTGCGGGTGCCCCGGGGCCGGGGCCGGATCCAGATCTCCTGCCCCCGGTGCGGCACCCAGTTTATCAAAAAGAGCTGAGAGACCATGTTTGGCTATGTGATCCCAAATCAATCCGTAATGACCCCCGAACAGCAGGACCGGTACCGCTCTGCCTACTGCGGGCTGTGCCGCCGCATCGGTGCGCTGCATGGCCTGCGGGGACGGCTGACCCTGAGCTATGACCTGACCTTTCTGGACCTGCTGCTGTGCAGCCTGTACGAGGGCGACACCCCTGCCCTTACCGGCCGGAACCGCTGCCCGGTGCATCCGTTCCGGGGGGTGGACTGGCGCAGCGCTGGTCCCACGGACTACTGTGCTGACCTTGGGGTAGCGCTGCATTATTACAACGCCCAAGACAAATGGCAGGATGACCACAGCCTGGTCGGACGCAGTTTTGAGGCTTTGCTTGCTGGACGCATGGCGGAGATCGAGCAGCGCTGGCCCCGTCAGTGCCAGGCAATGCGCCAGAGCCTTGCGGATCTGGCTGCATTTGAAGCGGAAAACAGCACCGATCTGGATGCCGTAGCCGGGTGCTTTGGCACACTGATGGCAGAGCTGTTTGACTACCAGCAGGACCTTTGGACCCCGGAGCTGCGCTCCCTGGGGGAAAACCTGGGCAAATACCTTTACCTGCTGGACGCCTATGACGACCTGGATAAAGATCTGCGCAAAGGCTCTTACAATCCGCTGAAAGAGCTGCGCCAGCGCCCGGATTACGAAGATGAAATGCACGAGATCTTTGCGCTGCTGCTGGCCAAAGCTGCCCAGAGCTTTGAGCGTCTGCCCTGTGTGGAGGACACCGATCTTTTGCGGAACATCCTTTATTCCGGCGTTTGGCTGAAATACCAGTGCAAAAACGCCGAGGAGCAAAAAAAGAAGTAACCCGCCCTGCCCCCTGCTGGGATCTTCCCGCGGGGGTGGGTCTTGCAAGAGGGCTGTTGGCAGCATCGCCCCGTTTTTCACCAAAAGACAGGGCGCATCCTTTTTGTCTGGCCCCGACCAGAGCTGCGCTCCCTCTTGATTTTTTGTGCGCTGTCCTGTAAACTATAGAAGTTAGCGCCCGCGCCGCGGGCAAGAACCAAAGACGCGAGGGAAGTATATTCTGATGAGAGATCCTTACGAGGTACTCGGCATCCAGCGGGGTGCCAGTGACGAAGAGATAAAAAAAGCCTACCGTGCCAAGTGCAAGCGCTGGCACCCGGACCTGAACCCCAACGACCCCACCGCAGAGGAGCACTTTAAGGAAGTGCAGGCCGCCTACGATGCCATTACCCGCGGCGACACCGGACCTCAGGCCGGCGGCTACGGACAGCAGGGCTACGGCGGATACAGCCAGCAGAGCTATGGGCAGCAGAACAGCTACGGCGGTTTTAATGGCTTTGACCCCTTCGGCTTTGGGTTTGGCTATGGCGGCAGTTATGGCGGCCCGCAGAGCGGTGCCAGCTACTCCGGCAGCGACAGCGCGGAGATGCAGGCTGCCCGAAACTTTATTGTAAATGGCCGTTACACGGAGGCCCGCCGTGTCCTGGACAGCATGGCCAGCCGCAATGCCCGGTGGTATTATCTGTCCTCGCTGGCCAACCAGGGCCTGGGCAAGAGCATCGATGCCTTGCAGGATGCCCGCCGGGCTGTGCAGATGGACCCGAACAACACCGAATACCAGATGCATCTGCGCCAGATGCAGAACCCCGGCCAGAACTACCGCACCCAGACCACCTATACCCAGTCGGGCGGTGTGACCCAGTGGTGCTGGAACCTGATCCTGCTGAATCTGCTGTGCAACTGTTGCTGCGGCGGACGGATGTTCTTCCGGCCTTTGTTCTGCTTCTGATCCAATTACAAGCAAACTGCAACAAAACAAAAGCAAAAGGCCGCTGGCAAATGCCAGCGGCTTTTTTATTTGCTTACTGCCCTTCCAGCGTGACAGGCTTTGCGATGGTGATCGTGCGGGAGATAGGGTCGCACTTATAGTTGCCGCCGATATAAGCGGTCTGGGTATAGGTGCCCGGCTCGGTGGGGATCGCACTGCTCTCCGCACCCATCAGCTGCGCCAAAAATCCACTGCCCTTTTTACGGTAGATATAGCTTACCTTGCCCTCCGGCACCACCTGGCCATCCACCTCGATCACAGCGGAGCTGCTCATCAGCTGCTGCGCCTGCTCTGCGGTCAAGGTCTCCGGCACTTCCGGATTCCAATACATCCGCACACCGGTGCTCTTGGGGCGAATGGTGAACATCGCGATACCTGCGGTATTCATATCCCCGCTCTCCAGTGCCACAGCACCTGCCACGTAGCTGCCTGCATCGACGGGCTGCTCGTCCAGGTAGATGCGGGTATGCATATCCTCCGGCAGGAAGCGGCGGATCAGGTTCAGGGAAAGCTTCATTCCCATCGAGATATCGTTCAGGGTGGGTGCATAGAACTTGAGCACATCCATCACCGAAGCCACCTCGTCGGCCACACGAAGCAGTACGCTCACATCGTTGCCGTCGATCAGCTGCTTGAGGTAGTCATAGACGTTGAACTCTTCCTCCTGATCCGGGGTCGCAGACATAACCCGGGGCAGCGGGATCATTTTGAGCAGGATACGGAACTTCTCGGACAGAGCCAAGGTCACAAAGCCCTTTGCCTCGCCCTTCGTGCCTACCACCACGCCGATATACTGGGTATCCTCCGGGGTGGTCTCTACCCGCAGCTGCAGCGGAGAGCCATACACCAGCTCACCGTCGGCCTTGATGCGGATGGACACCACGCCATTGGTCTGGTCAGTCACCGCTGTTTGCGGTGCAGCGGCAGCGGATGCCGACAGCGCCGGCCCTGCCAGCACGCTCAGGCTCAGCACCAGAGCCAGCACCATTGCGGTCAATCGTTTGGTCCTCATAAACAGAACCTCCTGTCTTGCATAACATTCAGCGCCGCCCCAAAGCACGGGCAGCGGCCGGGCAAAACGCACAGCTTCGCCCATATCTGCATCAATTTTACCGCAAAAGCTGGGCTGGGTCAATAACGGGATTCAAGGGAGGAGGGACGCTCCGCTGGGCCATGGAAAAATCGCTTGCCGAAAGCAGCTGTAAGGCGGGGCGGGACCCTCTCCGTCACGGCTTCGCCGTGCCACCTCTCCCGAAAGGGAGAGGCTTTGGCAAGGGCAGAAAGTTTTCCGGCTATTGGCTGACTTCTTCTAGCCGTTGACCCATAAGGACGAAACCTGCCGGTTCTGCCAAGGGCTCCACCTTCGGGGGAGCTGTCGAGCGCAGCGAGACTGAGAGGGTTCGCCCCCTCCCTCACGGCTTTGGCGGCAGCGCAGAGCTTTTTGATCGACCGATCCTCTTTATAAAATATCCCTTATCATTTTTGGAAGGAGCAATGACTATGTCAGAACCTATACGACCCGTGCGCCTGGTGGCGCTGGATTTGGACGGCACGCTGCTGAACCGGCGCAGCCAGATCACCCCCCGCACCCGTTCGGCGGTCCTGACCGCCAGCCAACAGGGGGTAGTGGTGGTGCCTGCGACCGGCCGGGCGTTGGCGACCCTGCCGCCGGAGGTGGCGCAGCTGCCGGGCGTGCGGTATGTACTTACCACCAACGGCGCTGCGGTATGGGACCTGGGCAGCGAGCCCATGTCCTCCGTTTATAGCCGCTATGCTGATGCGGAAAAACGCCATATCACCCAGCCGGTCTGTCTGCTCCAGCGGCTGTTCCCGCCGCAGAAAGCCCGGGAAGTGTTCGGGCTGTGCCAACAGTACGAAGGGGAGCTGACTATTTTCAGCGATGGACGAGCCATCAAGGACCGGGAAAGTCAGGATCTGGCTGCGGCGCGGATGGCACGACACTGCTCTACCGAAGCGGACCAGCCTTATGACGGCCGTTTTACCGTGGTGCCGGATTTAGCTGAATGGATGTCCCGGGAGGCCCACGCCATTGAAAAATTCTGCCTGTTCTTTGGCAGTGTGGAAAAAGCACAGGCGGCGCTGCCTGCTTTCCGCCAGCTGAAAGGGGTGGAAGTGGTACAGGGCTCCCCGGATAATGTGGAGGTCACTGCACAAGGGGTGGACAAGGGCGAGGCGCTGCTGGCTTTGGCAGACCAGCTGGGCATCCCCCGCAGCGAGACCATGGCGGTGGGCGACAGCGAGAACGATCGCGCACTGTTGGAAAAAGCCGGTGTCAGCGCTGCCATGGCCAACGCTATGCCGTCCATCCAAGCATTGGCAGACTACGTCAGCCAGGCGGATTGTGATGCGGACGGGGTAGCGGAATTGTTTGAAAAGCTGGTGCTGGTACGCTAAAATTTCCAGTTATTGGATTGCACGCTGCGATTTTGTGCAATGTATACAAGTTGAACATACAAACATTGTGCTTGTTGAGCATTACCAAAGCCCCCCTCCGTGAATTATACTAATATTACAAGCGTGCCGTGGGGGCGCTATGCCCAGAGCGGTCCGGCCGCCCCGGAACCACCGAGTTTGATCATAAAGGAGAAATGCGTTATGAATCCCATCGTAGAAAAGGTCTATCAGATCGGCATTATCCCTGTTATTGCTTTTAACAGCGTAGACGAAGCTCTGCCCCTGTGCAAGGCTCTGGCGGACGGCGGCCTGCCGGCTGCGGAGGTCACCTTCCGCACTGCATGTGCTGAGGAGTGCATCCGCATCATCCACGAGCAGATGCCCGAGATGCTGCTGGGCGCTGGCACCGTTCTGACCTGCGAGCAGGCTGACCGTGCTATGGCTGCTGGTGCATCCTTCATCGTTGCTCCCGGCTTTGACCCCGAGGTCTGCAAGCACGTCATCGACAAGGGCGGCATCATGATGCCCGGCACCGCTTCCGCAGGCGAGATGCAGCAGGCTATGAACATGGGCTGCGAGGCCCTGAAGTTCTTCCCCGCTGAGGCAAACGGCGGCGTGAATATGCTGAAGAACATCGGCGCAGCCCTGAAGGGTGCCCGCTGGATGTGCACCGGCGGTGTCAATGCCAAGAACGTCAACGATTACCTGGGCTATGACCAGATCTTTGCCGTGGGCGGCACCTGGATGTGCAAGAGCGACGTGATCAAGGCCGGCGATTGGGCTAAGATCACTGCGCAGAGCAAGGAGGCCGTGGACACCATGCTGGGCCTGAAGCTGATGCACATCGGCATCAACACCGCTGACGAGGCTGAGGCCATGAAGGTGGCTGAGCTGATCGGCGGCCTGCTGAACATGAAGGTCGCTCCCGGCAACTCCAGCATCTTCGTGGGCAAGAAGGAGTTCGAGATCATGAAGAAGCCCGGCCGCGGCACCCATGGCCACATCGCCATCGGCTGCAACAACGTGGATCGTGCTGTCTACCACCTGTCTCAGCGCGGCGTGAAGTTCGACCTGGATTCCAAGGTCGTGAAGAACGGCAAGACCATTGCCTGCTACTTCGCCGACGAGATCGCAGGTTTTGCCTTCCACCTGGTCCAGGCTTGATCTGCCCCCGCATCCGCCACGCACCGCAAGGGTACTTTTGCTTTGCGGCAGGGATATATAAAACACTCAACTAAAAGGAGAATACCACAATGAAAGTCGTTACTTTTGGCGAACTGATGGTTCGTCTGCAGCCGTTCAACTACGAGCGCTTTGTCCAGGCTAACAGCCTGGAGTTCACCTTCGGCGGCGGCGAGGCCAACGTTGCAGTTTCTCTGGCTAACTACGGCCTGGACGCTGCTTTCGTCACCAAGCTCCCCGCACACGCTATTGGCCAGGCCGCTATCAACAGCCTGCGCCGTTACGGTGTGGACACCAGCATGATCGTCCGCGGCGGCGACCGTGTGGGCATCTACTACAACGAGAAGGGCGCTTCTCAGCGCGGCTCTGTCTGCATCTACGACCGTGCTAACAGCGCTATCCAGCTGGCTCAGCCCTCTGACTTCAACTGGGATGAAATCTTCGAGGGCGTGGATTGGTTCCACTTCACCGGCATCACCCCGGCTCTGGGCGCAAATGTCGTGGAGATCTGCCTGGAGGCCTGCAAGGCTGCTAAGGCTCACGGCGTGAAGATCAGCTGCGACCTGAACTACCGCGGCAAGCTGTGGACCCGTGCCGAGGCTCGCGAGGCTATGACCAAGCTGTGCGAGTACGTGGACGTCTGCATCTCCAACGAGGAGGACGCAAAGGACGTGTTCGGCATCGAGGCCGAGGCTACCGATATCTACGGCGGCACCCTGAACCACGAGGGCTACAAGAGCGTTGCTAAGCAGCTGGCTGACAAGTTCCACTTCGAGAAGGTGGCTATCACCCTGCGCGAGAGCCACAACGCTTCTGAGAACGGCTGGAGCGCTATGCTGTACGATGTTGCTTCCGACGAGTACTGCTTCTCCAAGAAGTACGAGCTGAAGATCATCGACCGCGTGGGCGGCGGCGACTCTTTCGGCGGCGGCCTGATCTACGCTCTGCTGAACGGCAAGAGCACCCAGGATGCTGTTGAGTTTGCTGTTGCTGCTTCTGCTCTGAAGCACACCATCGAGGGCGACTACAACATGATGACTGTTGCTGAGGTCGAGAAGCTGGCCGGCGGCGACGGCTCCGGCCGTATCCAGCGCTAAGCGGGAGGACCCCGAAATGGAGATCCGCTATTCCTGCAACCAGAAGGATTTCAAGCGTTATACTACCGAGGAGATGCGGGATGAGATGCTGATCACCGGCCTGTACAAGGCCGATGAGGTGGTGGCCGTGTACAGCCATGTGGACCGTATGGTCACGCTGGGCTGCATGCCGGTGCACGAGGTGGTGTCCATCGATAAGGGCATCGACGTGTGGGCTAACTTTGGCACCCACTACTTCCTGGAGCGGCGCGAGCTGGGTCTGTTCAACATCGGCAAGGACTCTGAGGGCATCGTCGTAGCCGACGGTGTGGAGTACAAGCTGGGCTATAAGGACTGCCTGTACATCACCCAAGGCACCAAGGAGGTTACCTTTGCCTCCGCAGATCCGGCCCACCCGGCCAAGTTCTATATGGTGTCGGCTCCGGCTCACTGTGCTTACGAGACCCGCCTGATCAAGATGGCTGATGCAAACCACCGCCCCCTGGGCAGTGTGGAGACCTGCAATAAGCGCACCATCAATCAGTTCATCCACCCGGATGTGCTCAAGACCTGCCAGCTGAGCATGGGTATGACCGAGCTGGAGCCGGGTTCCAACTGGAACACGATGCCCAGCCACACCCATGAGCGGCGCATGGAGATCTATACCTACTTTGAATTGCCCGAGGGGCAGGTGGTGTTCCACATGTGCGGCGAGCCTACCCAGACCCGCCACATCGTGATGCACAACGAGGATGCGGTCATCAGCCCGTCCTGGAGCATCCACAGCGGCGTAGGAACCTCAAATTACACCTTTATTTGGGCAATGGGCGGCGAGAACATGGAGTTTGACGACATGGACAACATCGCCTCTACCGACCTGCGCTAATAAAACACCAACCAACAAAAGCCCCGTACCGGCATACCCGGTACGGGGCTTCTTGCTAAAAATTTAACTTGTATCCAACAAAAAGGAGGAAATCATGGACCTTTCTGCATTTGACCTCAAGGGCAAGGTTGCTCTGATCACCGGCGGTGCCCATGGCATCGGTTTTTCCATTGCGCAGGGCATGGCGGCTTGCGGCGCTGTCATCTGCTTCAACTGCTCCAGCCAGTCCAGTCTGGAAAAAGGTCTGGCTGCGTATAAGGAAGCCGGCATCGATGCGCATGGCTATGTGGCGGACGTGTCTGACGAGCAGGCTGTGCAGGCTATGGTGGCAAAGATCAAGGCTGAAGTGGGCCCGGTGGATATCCTGGTAAACAATGCTGGCCTGATGAAGCGTGTGCCCATGCTGGAGATGAGCCATGCCGACTTTATGCGGGTCATTGATGTGCATGTGGGCGGTGCATTCAACTGCTCCAAGGCAGTGCTGCCGGATATGATCGAAAAGCGTGCAGGCAAGATCATCAACATCTGCTCGATGATGAGCGAGCTGGGCCGGGAGACCGTTTCTGCCTATGCTGCTGCCAAGGGCGCGCTGAAGATGCTGACCAAGAACATTGCCTCTGAGTATGGTGAGTACAACATCCAGTGCAATGGCATGGGCCCCGGCTATATCGCCACGGCACAGACGGCCCCCCTGCGTGAGACCCAGCCCGATGGCAGCCGCCATCCCTTTGACCAGTTCATCCTGGCAAAGACCCCTGCAGGCCGCTGGGGTGAGGCAGAGGATATGGTAGGCCCGGCCGTGTTCCTGGCCTCCAATGCCTCGGACTTTGTCAATGGCCAGATCCTCTACGCCGACGGCGGTATTCTGGCTTACCTGGGCCGTCAGCCCCAGTAAGACATCCCCTTTATAAAGCAAAGCTCCCGCTTGTGCAAAGCGGGAGCTTTTTTCTGTATAAAGAACCCCTGCACCGGGCGGACCCGGCACAGGGGAGAAAAGGTTCTTATTCCAGGTTGTGTTTTTTACAAAAATATTTGCTGACACAGTACATGGCGCCCCAGAGCAGCACCGCCAGGATGAGATAGAACGGGTTCTTTAAGGCGCTGACCAGAGACTGTCCGAACAGCGCCATCATCCCCACCATGATGCCCTTGCCCAGCATCACCGTGATGAGATAGCGCTTTTCGTCAAAATCCGAGATGCCAAAGGCCAGATGCATAAAGGAGGTGGGGGTAAACGGCAGCAGCGACAGCATAAACAGGGAAGCGGTGTCGAACCGGCTGACCCAGCGCTCTGCTTTTTGCAGCTTGTCCCAGCGGGAGGCGACACGCCAGAAGAAGCGCTTGACGATGCGCCGCCAGAACAAAAACATGACCGTACCGCCCAAAGCAACTCCGGCCCAGCTGTACACAAAGCCCAGCAGTCCGCCATGGGCAGCGACGTTCAGCGCCACGATAGCCACCAGCGGCAGCGGCGGAAAGAAGGACTCCACCATGGCCAGCACGATGGGGGCCGCAGGCCCCAGATTTCCAAAGCTCTCCAGCAGACTCTGCCAAAATTCCAGCGTACCCAACTGGTAGAACCATTGCATCCATGTACCTTGCATTCTGTGCGCCCTTCTCCTTTCCGTGCCAGTGGGGAACGGATGCCCCCCGTTGCCTGCTCCCAGCCGGGGAGGCATAGTATATCCAGTATATCCGGTTTCTATGAAAAGGCCATGAACAAAATCTGAGCTTTTTCGTGCCGGTCTATTCTATTATACGAACCAGAAAGCCATTTCCCGGCATAAAACCGGTAAAATTTTTTCAGAAGGGGCGGCAGGTCAGGCTTTGGCGGTTTCGGCTTGCTTTTCGGCCCGGGCCCGCATCCGCTCCAGCTGCTGGGTGCGCTGCTTGTTCCAGCGGGCCAGCAGTTCCTTATCCGGGATCTGCACACAGCGGGCGTAGCTCCAATGCAGGCCGTCCCGGCGGGCCAGCTTATACCGGATCATAGCGCCTTGCCCGCAAGGGCTGCTGCTGCCCTGGCAATGGGGGCAGCGGGCCATGGTATACCAGCTGTTGCTGCCCTTTTTCAGCCAGATCTCATCTGGTTCCAGCGTGGCGCCGCACTCCGGGCAGGGCACCTGTGCTACAGCCGGGTCGGTCCGCCAGGCGTATTGCTCTACATAGCCAGGGTAGACCCGGAAATCCCGGTAATCCCCCGGAGGGGGGCACAGGGCGGCTTTCAGCGCCTCGGGTTCGGTGGGGTAAGCGGCCAGTCCAGCCCGCAGGTCCAACCGGCGGCAGACATCGGCGGTGTAAAGCGTGTCGCTCAGTGCATCATGGAAGGGGCGCTCCATCGGGATGCCCAGACGGGTGACCACGCTTTCCAGGGTCATGCCCTCGCCCTCCTTGCGGGGGTGCTCCCGCAAAAAGATCTGCTGCAGGTCATACCAGACGGTGGGCTGGCTCTCGTCGATGTTGCACAGGAACAGATTCTGCTTCAGTACCGGAACATCGTCCAGACCCCACTCGGCAAACTCTGCATCCGGGCCGCACCACTTCATAAAGCGGCGCAGACCCTGGAGGATGGGCTCGCCCTTGTCCAGATCGGCCTGGGTCAGGCCGGTGACCTTGGCGATATGATGCTGCAATTTGCGAAAGATGCGGGGCCGCAGACGGATCGAGAAGGTGTCCAGCACGTTGGCATCCTCGTCGATCTTTACGGCGCCGATCTCAATGATCTCGCCCCGCAGGGTCTGCTGTACCCCGTGATAGTTAAACGTGTACGGCTGGTAGCCGATGTTCCACTCTAGGTCAAATAATACCAGATTCCGCGGCATGATCTTGCTGTGTCCTCTCCTTCTCTTAGTGCAGGATAAACTTTTCAATGGCCTCTGCAACACCATCGTGGTTGTTGTCGGCCTCGGTCACATAATCGGCAGCGGCTTTGACCGGCGGCTCTGCATTCTGCATAGCCACGCCGACCCCTGCAAAGGCCAGCATGGAGCGGTCGTTCAGGCCGTCGCCGCAGGCCATCAGCTGGCCCCGGTCCAAGCCCAGATGTGCCAGCAGCGCCGCCAGGCTGGCGTCCTTGGCCACGCCTACCGGCACAGCCTCGATGAAAAATGCGCTGGAAGGGTAGAGGTCCAGCCGTGTGCCGAACCGCTCCTTGGCGGCCGCCCAGACCTCGTCCCGGCGGGCCGGGTCCAGGGTGATGAGCATTTTGTGCACCGGGAAGTTTACATGGGCGGCCAGATCCGGCACGCCCACCACCGGCAGGTGGTTGGTAAAGCCCTCCCACTGCGCCCAGCGGTCGTCCGGGCGCTCGGTCAGGATATGCTCGGCATCATAGGTCACGATGGCTACATCCTGCTGGGCGGCAAAATCACACAGCTGGGGCACCAGCTCCGGGTCCAGCAGTTTCTGGTAGAGGACCTGTCCGCTGCGGCAGTCCAGGATCGCACCGCCGTTGTAAGACAGGATGCATCCGCCGGTCTTGTCCAATTCCAGCTCTTTGGCCAGCGGGGCTACGCCGCCGGTCGGCCGGCCGGAGGCCAGCACCAGGGTCACGCCCTGGGCGGCAGCCGCCTGCAGGGCTGCCCGGGTGCGGGGGGTGATCTTCTTTTCGTCGTTGGTCAGCGTGCCGTCCAGATCCAGCGCCAGCACCTTGATCTGTGATGTTGCCATAGTGTAGGGTCTCCCTTTCTGTTCCTGTACTCCAATACGCGCAAATGCACGCAAAAAACTCACTTTCCTTATTGTACAATGAACTCCCGTCCCGTTGCAAGGGCCCGGGGCAAAAATCTGCGTTTTATCCACAAAAATGGCGGGTGGACGGCTCTTTTTCATCCATGGGCCAGGGGGCCGGGCAGAAGGGGAGTGCGGGGTTCTTTCTTGCCTTTTGTGCGCAGGGGTGATAAAATAGACCAGCATCCGGAGAAGCCGGGTGCAAGGGACAAGAGCGTCCCTATGATCTACCCTGCCGCAGGAGCCAGCAGGCTCCACCGGGGAAGCGGGTGCAAGGCCCGCGCGGTCCCGCCACCGTAAGCCGAGCAAGGGCGCATGCAGCGCCCCGGCAAGCCGGGGTACCGGACGGCAGGAGCACACCAGATCCACGAGAGATGGAGAGGAGAGTTTTTTATGAATTTTGCAAAAAATGAACGGATGCACGCTTGGACTGCGCTGCTGGCAGCGGCTGCTCTGGCAGCTGTGCTGCTTACCGGCTGCGGTGCGGCTTCCTCGGAGAGCAGTTCCTCCAGCGCTGCCCAGAGCGAGCCTGCCAGTGTCAGCGCCGCAGCATCGGACAGCGCAGCGGAGCAGAAGATCCATGCTGCATTTACGGTTTGCTATGCAGATGGCACCAGCGAGGAGTTTACCCTGGAAGCGCAGGCTGGCCAGACCCTGGCCGAGGCGCTGCAGGCGGCAGGTCTCATCAGCGCAGAGGAGGCCGAGGCCGGCTTTGTGACCGAGGTCAACGGCGTAAAGGCTGATTTCAACAAGGATCAGTCCTGGTGGTGTCTGACGGATGCTTCCGGCGAGGCCACGACGGTGGGCATCGGGGACATCCAGCTGCAGGATGGGGATGCCTATGCCTTTACCTACACAAAGTAAACGGACCTCCAGCCGGGAAAAGATCCTGCGCCTGGCCTTGGCTGGGCTGATGGGGGCGCTGCTGGTGGTGGGCAAACAGGCTATGAGCGGCCTGCCCAACATCGAGCCGGTGACCCTGCTGATCGTGCTGTTTACACTGGAGCTGCCGCGGGAGACCCCGGCGGCCATCACCGTGTTTTTGCTGCTGCAGGGGGTCCTCTACGGGTTTGGACTGTGGTGGGCCATGTACATCTATGTGTGGTACCTGCTGGCTCTGCTCACCTGGCTGCTGCGCCGGATGGACAATGCCCTGGGCTGGGCGGTGTTCAGCGGGATCTATGGCTTGTGCTTTGGGGGGCTGTGTGCAGGCGTGTATCTGGTGGCAAAGACACCGGCTTTTGCTTTGAGCTGGTGGATCAGCGGCCTGCCCTACGATGCCATGCACGGTGCGGGCAATTTTGTGCTGATGCTGCTGGCCTACCGCCCCTTGCGCCATGCGCTGCAGATCGCAAAACGGCAGATCGGCCTGTGAACAAAGAAAAACGCTGCCCCCGGCAAAAGCCGGGGGCAGCGTTTTTATGCCAGGGGGTGTATCACAGGGTAAAGCGCTCCAACAGGACCCACAGCATTCCCGGCAGGTTCATGATGGGGGCCAGCAGCTCGGAAATAAAGAAAAACAGGGACTCAAACATAATTCAGGACTCCTTTCATACTGCAAAAGCGGAGATTTTGCGGGGCCCGCCTTGTTCGTTGCGGCGGGAACTGCCCGTTCTGCCCTGTATACGTCTGAGCCGGGCAAATTATTGCAGGACTTTGAATGTGGAAAAACCGGGGTAGATGGCAGCAGTTCCCAAAAGCTGCTCGATCCGCAGCAGCTGGTTGTATTTGGCCACCCGTTCGCTGCGGCAGGGGGCGCCGGTCTTGATCTGACAGGTGTTCAGCCCTACCGCCAGATCCGCAATAAACACATCCTCGGTCTCACCCGAGCGATGGGAGCTGATGACGCCATATCCGGACTGCTGGGCCAGCCGCACCGCATCCATGGTGCGGGAGACCGTGCCGATCTGGTTGGGCTTGATCAGCACCGCATTGGCTGCCTGCTGCTGTACACCCTGCTGGATGCGCTGGGTGTTGGTGACGAACAGATCGTCCCCCACAAGCTGGAGCTTGTTGCCCAAAACGGAGGTCAGTTTCTGCCAGCCAGACCAGTCCTCCTCATCCAATCCATCCTCCAGCGACAACAGGGGGTAACGCCCCGCCAGCGCCTGCCAATGGGCAATGAGCTGGTCGGTGGTGTACACCTGGCCGGATTTGGGCAGGCGATAGAACCCGCTGCCCTGGATCGGGTCCCGCCACTCGGAGGCGGCAGCGTCCATCCCCAGCATAAAATCCCGGCCGGGGCGGTAGCCTGCCCGCTGGATGGCAGCCAGGATCAGCTCCAGCGCCTCCTCATCGCTGGCAAGATCGGGGGCAAAGCCGCCCTCGTCCCCTACAGCGGAGGACAGCCCCTTGGCCCGCAGCAGCTTTGCCAGGGCGTGGTACACCTCGCTGCACCAGCGCAGCGCCTCCCGAAAGCTGGGCGCCCCGACCGGAAGGATCATGAACTCCTGTGTATCCAGGCTGTTGGCTGCATGGGCGCCGCCGTTCAAAATATTCATCATGGGCACGGGCAGACAGCAGGCGTTGGCACCCCCCAGCAGGCGGAATACCGGTATGCCCAGGCTGGCTGCGGCTGCCCGGCAGACGGCAATGGATACGGCCAGCATCCCGTTGGCCCCCAGGCGGGAGCAGTCCGGTGTGCCGTCGGCGGCGCGCATGGCTCCATCTACGGCGTAAAGGTCGGCAGCATCCAGCCCGGCGATCGCAGGGGCCAGCACTGCCCGGATGTTCTGGGCGGCTTTCTGCACCCCTTTGCCGCCATAGCGGGCATGCTCGCCATCCCGCAGTTCCAAGGCTTCCCGGCTGCCGGTGGAAGCCCCGGAAGGGGCGGTGCCCCGTGCGGTGGTGCCGTCGGCCAGGGTGACTTGTGCTTCTACGGTAGGATTGCCGCGGGAATCCAGGATCTCGCGGCCGGTCAGGGAACGGATGGTACGGTCAGACATAGCGTTGCTCCTTTTCTGTGGTTCGTATCGCAGGGAGTATGGGCCGGAGAACGCAGTTTTAGCCAGGACGTCCGGCTGTTTTTGGGGAGAAAAGGGACGCTTTCTGTCTGGATAGGAGAACTGCCCTGCCTGTTGCTAAAACAGCAGCCGCCCCGCCGGATGCACTGCACCAGAGGGACGGCTGCTTTATGATCGGATCTATCGGGCAGAGGGGTGCCAGGCATCCAGTATGCCGATGTCGGCGCAGATGACCTGGCCGCAATGGTCCGGCGCAGAAAAGTGGACCGGCTTGCAGCTGTCAAAGGTGACGGTCACATCGGCCCGCACCGCCCCGGGGGCGGCGGCTCCGGTGTCTGCATTGCATCCGCTGGGCAGGTCTACGGCAAAGACCAGGGCGCCGTCCCGGCGGCAGCGTTCCAGCAAGGCGCAGGCTGCGGCACCCTGCGGCCGCAGTGTCCCGTGGAAACCGGTACCATACAGCGCATCCACAGCGGCTGCAAAGGGGTGCTCCGGCAGCGGGTCCAGCGTACACAGCTGCACCCCCGGCATACCCGCCAGCAGCTGCCAGTTGGCCTGTGCATCCGGGGTGCAGGGTTCCCCTTCGGCCAGCAGGACCCATACCTGCCAGCCAGCCTGTGCCGCAGCCCGGGCGGTCACAAAGCCGTCGCCGCCGTTATTGCCTTTGCCGCAGACCACCAGCAGCCGTCCGGGCTGCGGGCAGCGGAGGGCCAGCTCCCGCCAGACAGCCTGGCCGGCATTCTCCATCATCTGCCGGTAGCTGAGCCCGTGTGCGGCTCCGCTGGCTTCGATCTGCTTCATCTGAGCGGCCGTTACGATCCGGTGTTCCATCTTTCAGCACCATCCTTTTTGTTTTTATTATACTCCCGCCAAAGCCGATACGCAAACATCCCCCGCTCTGTATCAGGGCGGGGGATGTGGGTTGGGTCATTCGGTTGTTTAGGTCATTACATAGATCTCCATTTCGGCTTCTTCCGCAGGCGAATAGATCACAGTGTCCTCAACTTCCACCTCGTAGACCGAATGGGAAAGCTCTGCGGTCATCTCCTCCAGGGTCCAGTCCTGCTGCACCGGGCCATCCAGCTCCAGCCGGAAGGTCTGGGTGTCGTCCTCTGCAAAAAAGAGCAGCTGGTTCGGCACAATGGCAAGGTCTTGGGCGGACTGGGTCAAAGCGTAGCAGTCCTTTGCAAAGCTTTCCGGGGTCTGATACGGCCCCCGCAGTTCCACACGCAGGGTGCTGTACTCCACCTTGGGGCTGTCTGCCCAGGAATGGAAGGACAGGTAGCCTTCCACATCCCGCAGGCGGATCTGGGGTGCATCATCGGAAAAGGCGGTGTAGGCATCCCGGGTGAACTGCTCTCGCTGCACATCCAGCTCCTGCTGTCGGACCGGGTCGATCAGGTCGGTGAGCATGGGCAGGAAAGAAAGTCCGAAGCAGCAGGCCATTAAAAACAGACACCCTAAAACGGACAGGAAGTCCAGCCGCCAGCGGCCGGGCCGCACGGCAAAGTAAAGCACCTCTGCACCCAAAGCCACCAGCCCTGCCGCCGGGGCGATCTTCAGCACCAGTTCCCAGTTGAAGCTGGGCCAGAAGTAGTACAGCAGAAAGAACAGTCCGGCAAGGATCAGGCATACGCCCAGTGTCAGGCTGCCTACCCGGCGTTTAGGGGCGGCAGGCTCACTGACCGTCGGATTGGTCGTTGTTTTGGTCGTCTCGGTCATCGTTTTCTACCTCCTGATGAGGCTGCATTGCAGCCTGAATGATCCGCAGAGCTTCCTGCTCCGCAGGGTCCTCTGCAGGGGAGGGCTCCTCCGTCTGAGAGGGGGCGGTATAATTGCAGAACTCTTCCGGGGCTTGCTCCGGGGGGCGCTGTGCGCTGCGGGGGCCGCGCACCAGCCAAACACCGCAGAGGATCAGCACCACGCAGACCAATACCTGGGGGACCTGATCCATCATCAGGTAAAATGCCCGGAACGCAACGCTGTTGTGCCCGCCGCTCCACATCAGCTGATCCAGGACGCCCATAACGACCTGCTGGTAGGCGATGAGCACACCGGTGGCGATCAGGCCCCAGCCCAGCAGCTTATGGCTCTCGGAGAGGAGCTGCCGCATCCGCCGGTCGTACCAGTCTATATGGATCAGGTAATCGTCCTGGGGGGCATTGCCGGCGCCGATCTCTGCCCGCAGGTTGAAGGTATCAAAAAAGCTGTACATCCACACGATCAGGCAGGTGATGGTCAGCGGCGGCAGCAGCATCCCACAAAAGATGGTCAGGCAGAACATGCTCACCAGCGACAGGCCCCGCTTCATATAGCCTTGGTACATCTGACCAGCGCCCGGGATGCAGGAAAAGATCAAAGTCAGGATTCCGTTTTTCATTGTGTATTTTCCCCCTTAGATTGGTCTTGAGGTTGGTCATGGCCGCTGGTGGGCTGGGTCTGGGCATCGGGGCCTTTGCCCCGGCCCCACAGGCCGTCCAGTGCACCGGTAAATTTGTCGTAAAGCTGCGCCATCGGGTCAGGATGTTTCGGGCCGTCTGGCAGGGACTGGCTTTGGGCAGGCGGAGTCCAGACATCCAGCTGACTGCTGCGGTCCAGGATGATATCCAGTGTTCCGCTGCGCCAGATGCTCAGCGCCAGCAGGGCGGCAACTCCGGCCACCGCCATGCGTCCATAGGTGTTATGCATGATGCGTACCCAGATGCTGCTCATGACGGTACGCTGCACCTTGGGCGGCGCAGTTTCCAGCGGCTGGGCTTCCAGCCGGGCGGTGTAGCGGTCCAGACAGCAGTTGCAGTAGGCCAGATGTTCGGCGGCTTCCAGCCGCCCCAGCTCATCCAGCTGGCCTGCGATCAGGGCGTCAAGGCCTTCTTCGGTCAGACATCCGTTTTTTTGGAACAGTTCCATCCGGTGGGTCCCCCCTTTCTGGTGGATTGGACTGGGCTAAAATTTGTTGCGCCAGCATTTTTTTGCCCCGGTAGATCTGGGCTTCCACAGTTTTTACCGGGCGGCCGCAGCGCAGAGCGGCCTCAGCGGCAGTGCATCCCTCCAGCAGCACCAGGCAGCAGGGGGTGTGGTAGGGCTCCCGCAGGCCGGTGATCATATCGGTAAGCTGCTGGGCGCTGATCTGTTCCAGCACCTGGTGCTCCGGGCTGTCGGTGGGCGGGGCAGTGTGCAGAGACAGCATCTCATCTCCGGGCATGGACACCCGCCGCGCCCAGGCGCTGCGCAGATAATCCTTGGCTTTATTGGATGCGATGCGGGCCAGCCACTGCTTTTCGTATCCGGGCGGACAACGGTCGATGGCACGCCAAGCAGAGAGAAAAGTCTCCTGGGCCAGGTCCTGGGCTTCCTGCTCATCCGGTACCAGCTGGTGGCAGACCGTGTAGACCAGGTTCTGATATTGACGCACCATTGCGCCGAATTCCAGGCTCGTCATGCCTGCACGGCCTCCTTTCTGTACGGTTGGGGGCAGAGGCTCGCCAGGCTCGCTTTGCGGGTGCTTTGCGTTCCCCTCTGTATTCTAACACGAATCAAGGGGCTTGTCTCCTGCACGGAAAGTAAAAAAAATTGAAAAAAATTGGGGAGGGGAAGCAGACCCTCTCCGTCACGGCTTCGCCGTGCCACCTCTCCCGAAAGGGAGAGGCTTTG
>OHMP01000070.1_pt1 | contig 89716 bp, 90 predicted proteins | sample 1569341 | NCBI WGS metagenome assembly OHMP01 (sample SAMEA3879584, study PRJEB24766) | human gut metagenome | biome: human-associated habitat; feature: feces | place: USA | collected 1985/1987 | reverse complement strand
AACTGGTCTAATGGTCATAATAACTTGTCAAATAAGAACTGGTCTAATGGTCATAGGTATTATATGTTCTCATCCTCTACGGGGGAACAGCCCAACAGTTTCATCAGAATCTACAGAATCGTCTCCATTATCTCCTTAAGTAAGTCTTATAATAACTCCTTAAGCAATCTCTTAAGTAAAATCTCAAGTAAAATCTCCATGACAATCTCCGTCAGGAACTGCAAGTAAAATCAGAATCTATCTCCCCAATCTCCATCTCCATGACAAACTGGTCTATAATTCCAAAGTGTAAGGGTAGTAAGTTCTGTATAAAGTTCTGTATTAAAATCTGGTCTAGTAAGCTTACAGTAGTATATATAATATAATATATTTATATATTATATTATATATACTACCCCAAAACCGCCTAGATATTCTATATTACGTAGTAATATAGAATATGAATCAGCATCTATCAGAACTTATATATAATTATCTATAATAATACATTACTACGTAATATATTATTAAAATAATAACCTGCGTGTACGTACAGGCGTATATGCGTATGCGTATACGTGCGCACGTATACATGGGCGTATAGATAATAACAGGCGTGCACGTGCAGGTACAGGCGTATATGAACATCTTATACGTGCGTGTGTACGGGTGCGCGATATAGGTGTACGTGTGCGTGTGTACGGGTGCGCGATATAGGTGTACGTGTGCGTGTGGGCGTACCTTATATACGTGCGTGCGAGCGTGCGTACCTTACTTATATAGGCGAATGTTAAAAAACTGTTAAAGACGGGTTTTATCTTGCTAGTCTCGCACGTAATGCGTACTGTTGTGCAAAACGAATTTTTGATATGAAACAAGAATCAAATAAACCACAAGAAATTGATTATGTTTATCGTTTGGGACAACGAACTAAACAGAAACAAGATATTAAACCTAGTAAGCTCAAGATTGGAGCTTTAGGACTTGATGCTATTGTTAAACCAAATAAATAACTAACATGATTAGAATTGAAAGTGACAAAATGTCGTATGACATTCTAGTACCGACCGAATTTGAAGAGATTAAACAGGAAGATTTGGAGAAACTTCTTGAAGGTATTGTAGTTCCACAATATTACGCTGTTGTTGCTCTTATTTATAAAGAGCGTTTATACGGAGTAGTTAGTAACGTAAAGAACAATAAAACAAGTATGGTTAAATGCATACCTGTTCTTGCAAAACTTCATGAAGGAGATACTAACGCTAACGGTTGCGAAGTTATGGACAGACTTATTGTTCCGGCAGCAAATCTTGAACGTTCTGTTCTTATCAATATTCCGCAAAATGTTTTAGACCCTACAACTGTTGGTCGTTATTGTAATTCTGATGAAGAACTTTCTAGAGCTATTATTACAGGAGCTTATTTCAACGATGGCACTTGTTCTGACTTCAAAGCTAAAGAACTTGCTCCGGATTGTTATTTTGTAGACTTTCGCATGATTCCTGTTAATGATATTGCAGGAGGTTATAAAAAAGATATTACTCCCAAATGTCCGTTTAGAGTTCCAAAAGAACCTATGGTTGCTGATGGAGAACAATCTGGACTTGCGAATTAAAATTATCTGCTATTAGTTTTAAAGATGGAGCAATAGAAGTTATGACACTGCTTTTATCCACATCCTCTACGGGGGAACGAAATCGAACGGCGCATCCTAAACGTCATAAACTTTCTATTGCTTCTTAATTTACAAGTAATGATATGGAATTTAAAGTACCAAAACCTAAGAGACAACCTTTGAGTTCTGAACTAGATGATGATTATGTTTTAATATATAAAGATGTTGATAATGTTCTAGATGATATTGATTTTGTTGTTGATGATGATAGAATATTATGTAAAACTATTATTGATTCTTTAGAAAAAGAAGCTGCCGCTCAACTACTTGCTGGTAAATGTGTTCAATTACCTTATATTGGGAATATTCGTAGAAGTCCTATTAAGATGGCTCTTATAAAACATTATAAAGAGTTTAAAGAGAAACGTTCTCAACTATCTCGTGAAGATTATGTAGCGTATTGTAAGAAGGTGATGAGACAGGAGAAGATAGACTTACAGAATGCTGAGATACATAAGCGAAAGATGAATACTTTCAGAAAGAAGAATTTGAAGATATGGATGGAGAAGAAGAAAGTATTTGGAGATGCTTATGCTAATGTTTATCTTTATGTATTAAGACATTGGACGGCTGTTGATTTTGATTGGGATGTAGAACTTGCTTATCAAGAAAATATAGGAAATGGCTAACAAAATTAGAGTAGATAAACTATTAACTGTTGATGATACCGGAATGCCTAAAGCTCCGGATATTAGGCAGATTTTAGATAAGGATGTTCAATTACTTTGGCTTAGAGATAAAACTAAAGATAAATCTCAATATATTAAAGAAGTTGGAGTTATATATTATCTTGCAGACCCAAAAGGTCCTTGTAAACAAGAAGGACTTAGTGATAATGAAGCTATTAAAAAAGCTATTGAAAACTTCGATTTACCTGCTAATTATAAACCAGATTTATTAGTATGGAAACTTGCTAAACGTTATTATGAAGCAGAAATAACTGTTGCTGGAGCTGCCGTTGAAACACTTCTTAGAAGTATTCATAATGTTGTATTAGCTGCTAATAAGATGAATGAAATGCTTACTGATAAACTTAATGGAGAATTAAGTATTGAAGATAGTAATACTGTAATAGGTATTATGGATAATCTTAATAAGAAAACTGCTGAATTACCTAATATTATAAAAGCACTTAATACTGCAAAAGAAAATCTACTTTACGAAGAAGAACAACAAACTGCTCGTGGAGGTGTTACGATATTAAGTTCTATGACCGAAGAATAAATATAAGAATTATGTTAGAACTACGAGATAAACGATATAATGATGTTCGATTAATTTTCGATGAACCTCAACATAAATATACCGATACGCTTAATAATACTTATATTAGTACTACTACTATCTTACACCAATATCAACCAAAGTTTGATAAGACTTATTGGTTGAAAAAGAAAGCCAAAGAGTTGGGAATATCGGAGAAGAAGTTAGAACAACAATGGGATACTATTCGTGATGAAGCTTGTGAACGTGGTTCTAATACTCATAACGGTTTAGAAGATGGTATAAAAGGTGGAAGTCAATTTAAGAAAGCTATTCAATATCTTGATGAACGTTCAGATGGACAAATGATTACCGTTGCGGATATTCCTACAATACTTGGTAATTATAAGATATTAGACGTTAATGAGTTTGAAGAATTAACCGAACATAAGTATCCCGAAATATATGATGTATTCAGACAATATACAAATGCTGGTTATCAGATTTATGCTGAAATTGGAATGTTCCTTTTAGATTGGTTAGTCAGTGGAACTATTGATGTTCTTCTTCTTAGAGAAGATAGAATGGTTATAGGAGATTGGAAAACTAATCGTGGAGGACTTAAATTTGAGTCTGGATATTTCAAAAAAGATAAAAGACAAAAACCTGCCCAACTTACAAGTGATTGGGTAACTAAAGATGAAACTCTTCTTGCACCTGTTAATAATCTTCCAAATTGCAATGGTTCTATATACAATCTACAACTTAGTATGTATGCTTATGCTGTGGAAGTTATTCTAGGTATTCCTTGTGTTGGAATGTGGCTTTGTCATATTGATTCTGATTTTGAATTGAATGAGTATGGACAACCTAAACGTTTTCCTGATGGTCTTTATCATGTTAAAGAGAATCCTAAAGAGAAAACAACGTTCCATGTTATGCCTTATAGGAAACATGAAATTGAACTAATACTTAATGACAGACGTATGCAACTTGAAGCTGGTGCTGTCAATACACAATTTAAACTTGATTTATAATGAAAATATTTTGGTGTTTTATAGTAGGATGTGTTATAGGTTTAATTATAACTGCTATTATAGGAGATGATAGTGATAAACCATTACAACCTATAAAAGAAGTTGTATATGTTCCTACTCCTGATTCTATGACTATTCAAGAAGTTATTTATCTTAAAGAAGAACTTCGTAGATGTCAAGATAGTCTTAGGATTATTCGTACAGATAGCACAATGAGTTCTGAATTATTTGTTGCTAAGTATAAACTTGAACGTATTCGTTATTATAATGAAATAGCAGGTAAAGGCAACAATATAAAATTTTTGAGGGGCTGGTTAAATAGAGTTTTAAACGAATAAGATATTATGGATTTTAATGGTAATGTTAAAGACAACAAAAATATGAATGGTAAACGGAAATTATTTTTCAAAGATGATTATCGTCGTCCTAGAAAAGTTATTCGTATTCATATTGAATCTGGCGAAAAGAAAGAATATGCCAGTGCGTATTGGGCTGCCGAATCTATCGTAACTACTAGTACTGATATACGAGTTGTATGCGATAGAAATGAAGGTCTTAAACGACCACAATTTCAAAGACGAGGTTATTATTTTATTTGGGGAGATTAAATCATGAAGAAATTCCTTATGAAGATAGAGTTACTAGTTAGTAACTCTATTGCTGTTTTAGGAGCTGACGGACTAGCTCATTTATTAGTATGTATGATGCTGACTATGGTATTAGTTCCGTTAATGAATCTATGGTTAGCAATACTAATTGTGTTATGTGTTGGAATCGGAAAAGAACTGTATGACAAGTTTGCAAAGAATACAGAGTTTTCTACCAAAGATTTGATTTGTGACGTTATCGGTATTATATTTGGTCTTTGCTTTGTGGCTTTTTATGCTATTAAATAATAGGTTATGGCTGAATTTATTAAAGCTTATAAGAAATTAGAAGTAGCGGAAGGTGGATATGTTAATGATAAAGATGATGCTGGCATGGAAACTTATAAAGGAGTTTCTCGTAAAGCTAATCCTAATTGGATAGGTTGGATAATATTAGACGACTTAAAGAAACATCATCCTAAAACTTTTGCAGCTATTGCTAAGAAAACTCCACAGCTTGAAAAAGCTGTTCAAGACTTATATAAAAAGAACTATTGGAACTGCTTTAATCTTGACAATTTTAAAAGTCAAGAAGTTGCAGAACAGTTATTCGATATGAATGTTAATGCTGGACAACGTACTGCTATAAAATGTGCTCAAAGAATTGTTAATATTCCGCAAGACGGTAAATGGACAAAAGAACTTGAGAACATTCTTGCTGATATTAAGTAATATGCTAAAATACGGGTTTCTAATAATCAATAACTAATTCGATAAAGATATGAAGAAGATATTAATAATACAGGTAATCATAGCGTTGATTACTGTTTATGAAGTGGGATTAATTAATAAAATAAGTAGTAGTATTAGTGAACTTACTCGGCTAACAAATGTAGATAGTGTTATTAATAGAGTCCGAATTGATTCTATCGAATTAGTTATTACTCAAAAAGATAGTACAATTGTTAATATTAAAAATACTATTGAAGATGAAGTTAAAGAAGCTAATAGTCTTAACGACAGTGCTAGTTTGGAGTTGTTTGAACGGCTGGTGTCAAACTGAATCTCCACATCCCCTACGGGGGAACGACACGATAGTAAATGTCAGAATCGACTTAATTCGCAAAGCTAATGTTAAGTTGATTGAACATAAACATTGTCCTGACATTATTAATGCTAAAGATACTATTATTAAATTAGAGAGACTTAAATATAATACTCTTGATAGTTTATATAAAGTAGAACTTAGCAAGTATTATAATAATGTTCAGATATTACAGAAACAGATTAATTCTACTAAACGTAGAAACAAGATATTAGGCGGTACTGCTATTGGTAGTATCGCCGTTCTTGTTTTAACTCTATTGATAAAATAAGATATGGCTAATAAAGAAGTTTATCCATTTCGTGAATTTTTAGAAGAAGATAAGAGTCGATATAAAACTGCTACTGAAGCAGGATATTATGACCCTCATAATAATTTTCTTATAGGAGATAGCGGTGGATTTCTTATGAATATTAGACGTGGGCGTTTCGTTAATACTAATCTATTTACAGTGATGGCTGATACTTATCTACGAGAAGGTAAGTACACTAATTATAAACCGGATAGTATTCCACATAGACAACTTCGTAGAAAAGAATGCGATAGACGTAAAAATGGTTTTGATGCACCATGTTGGCTTAACGAATATGGACATATAGAAGATATTCATATTACAGGAGATTATTATAATTATCTTAATTATACTCGTATGGAGCTTACTGATGACAGTACTCTAGTTGTTGGTAAGAATGTATCTACTGCTGAAAAGAAATATGCTTTTCCTAAATTTATTGATGCTCAATATTGGACACATAATGTACTTCAATTTGCTAAAGATAATGGCTTTCATATTATCATTGTTAAGACACGTCGTGGCGGTTTTTCTTATATGATGGCAGCTAGAGCTAGCAATGCTGTTAATCTTAGAAAACATAAAGTATTTATTAATGTAGCTGCTGATAAGAAGTATCTTACTAAAAAAGGAGGACTTACAGACTTTGCTGTATCTAATCTAAAATTCTATGAAGAAAAGACTCCATTTAGAAGAGGAATATTTAGTCCTATTGTTGAAGACTTTCGTCTTGGATATAGATTACCTAATGGAGTTGAAGCAGAAGATAGTTGGCAAAGTTCTCTTATTAGTGTGTCTGCAAATAATGACCCTGACTGTGCTATCGGTAAGGACGCTATTGGAGTTAATGTAGAGGAGTTGTCTACTATGCAGAACTTTGACGAATTTATGAAAGTTACTGAGCCTGCGATGACTGTTGGTGATATTACCACTGGTATGTTAGTTGCTTGGGGAACTGCTACTGCTACTAATATGCAGATATTTGAACAGAACTTTTATAATCCTCTTGCTTATAATTTTATGCCTTTTGAAAATGTATGGGATAAAGATGCTCGTAATGAGATATGTGGATTCTTTAAATCGTTTGCTTGGGGTATAGAAGGTGTTATAGATGGAGTGTCAGGAGTTGATAAATGGGGTAATAGTAATATAGAAGTAGGTCTTAAGCTTGCAGCTCGTGGACGAGCTAAAAAGAAGAAAGATGCTAAATCATTTTCTGATTATCTTGGATATGTTGGACAAAGAGCTTTATTCCCTGCTGAATCATTTAGTAGCGCAAGTGAAAACATATTTGTTGGAGAGAAACTTAATATGTGGGAAGAAAAACTTCGTGTAGATAATAGTTATAAATTTTATGTAGATGGACAATTATTTAGAAATGAAGCTGGTAATGTAGTATTTAAAAGTAATGCTCGTATAAAAGCTGAAGACCCAAATGCTAAGATTTATGATTGGATTCAAGGAGTTCCTCGTAAAGGTAATGAAGACCCGCATGGTTGTGTAAGAGTTTGGTTTGTTCCCGAATATGATGAATACTATATTAATGATAAACGTGTTCGTGAAATTAAACCTGGAACTTATGCTGTTACTTATGACCCTGTTGGTATCGATAAAGATAAAAATGAAATTAGTGATAAACATTCTCATAATAGTATTCATGTTTGGGAAATGCCTAATGACCGTAATGGTTATAAACTTAAAATGTGTGCTGCTTATTATGGACGTCCTGAGAAACTAGAAGAAGCTGATTATATATTTCTTATGTTATGTATATGGTATAATGCTGTTGGAACTGGAATACCAGAAGTTAATAGAGGTGAAACTGTATCTAATTTTAAGAAATGGAAAATGCTTAGATATTTGGCACATGAACCTCTTTATGTTTGGGATGCTACTATAAAAGAAAAAACAAGTAGTACTTATGGTTATGTTATAACAGAAGGTACTAGAAAACTTGACGCTCTACGATTGTTTAAAGAGTTTCTTTGGACAGAGATTGGTAAAGATGAAAATGGTGAACCTGTATATATGTTTCATCGTATATATGATTATCAAGCTATACTAGAGATTAAGAAATGGAATGCTATGGGAAACTTTGACCGAGTATCCGAAATGTTATTAATTGGGATATATTGGAAGAGTATTGATATTAAAGGTAAGATTGAATTGGCTTCTCGTAAGAAAGTTGAAGATACAGAAGACCAACAAAGTATAATGGAACGTGAATGGTTTTAAATTAAATAAGAAGTTATGGATTATCCTTTTCCTAGAAATTACTTCCCTTCTCAAAGGGTTAGTTATGAAGAACGTCAAAAGAGTGAATGGTATGCTAATTGTTGCGATGGAGTTATAGCTCTAGGTCAATCTATTAGAGATTCACAAGAAGACGGTGATGTAGATGAATTATTTGATATACTTCATGGTAATATACCGGAAGAATATTATCGTAAAGCTCTTAATCCTTATAATGCTACTAAAGATAAATATAAACGCTTTCCTGCTACAATGCGTAATTATGATATGATGAATGGAGTTATTAGGAGATTCGTTGGAGAATATCTTAAAAGTCCTCATGATTTTATAGTAGGTGCTAATAATCCAGAAGTTGTTTTAGCTAAAGATGCCAAACTTAATCAAGAACTTATGGGTCTTGCGGAAGAAGCAATAGCGGGAGAAATAGAAAGAGCTTATCAACAATTTATTAATGAAGGTAATGAACCTGAACAATTTAATCCCTCTACAGCTGTTAATGTAGAAGAATTTGTTAAGAAGTTTAATGAAGATTATATTGATGATATTACTATTCAAGGACAAAAACTTCTTAATGTAATTCGTGATTTGACTGATGATTTAGCTCTTTATATTAGAGCTTATTTTGAATTTGTATCTTTTGGTCGTGCTTATACATATACTGACATTGCTGGCAATAAACTTATCAAACGTGTAGTAAGCGTTAGAGATGCTTATCCTGTACCTAATGATAACCTACTTGTAGAAGATTATGATATGTTTGCCGAACGTCGTAAACTTAGTTATCAACAAATAATGGACGAATTTGCTGATTATCTAGATAAAGACCAAACTGAATTTCTTAATACTTTTTATGCTAGAGATACAGTAGGTACTGTCGGAGAACGTGCTCTTCTTAATTTTGATAAATATTATTCTTATAATAAAGATGTTTGTGGTAAATTTACAGCAGAAGAACGTAGGAAATATCAAGATGACCGTCCTATGGCTAGAGATATGAATAATGGTCTTTATGATGTATGGCACGTTGTTTGGAGAGGAGAAGTAAAACGAGGTATTCTTAAAACTCAAGTTAATGGTTTTATTACTGAAACTATAGTTGATGAGAAATATGTATTAAATCCTGAACTTGGAGATATTAGTATTGAATGGACATGGGAACCACAAGTATATGAATCAGTTCGTATAGGTACTCGTAATACAGCTATTTATCCTTATAAATATAGACCTATCGCTTATAATCGTAATGGTAAACTTCCATATAATGGTTTGATGGAACTTATTCCAGGTTATGGCAGATTTAGTATTATAAGTACTTTATTACCTTATCAAGTATTTGGTAATATAGTAGCTTATCATAGAGAAATGGCAATAGCTAAGAATAAACTTAACGTACTTCTTATTGCTCGTTCTCTTCTTGGTAAATATCCGGAAGATACTATATATAAAATGGCTGCTGATGGAGTACTTTATATTGATGATACTGATGATGCCGGTATGCTTAAAGCTGGGCAGATTCGTATGTTGAATGCTGATACAAGAGATTATATCACTCAATTGACAAATCTTATTACAGCTAACGAACAGAAAGCAATGTATCAAGTAGATATGACTCCTCAACGTTATGGAGAGATTGCTACATCTGCTGGTAAAGGTACTACCGAAGAAGCTATCGCTCGTGGTTCTATGGGTAGCGTTATTGTTGAGTTTATGTTTGACATTATGCGAGAACATGATTATAATAGAGATATTGATTATTCTAAATTAGCTTGGATAGATGGACTTAATACTTCTTATCGAGACGATAATAATCAAATTCGTTATATGTCTCTTGATGTTAATACTCATATACTTGCTGATTATGTTGTTAAATGTAAACTCTCCGGACGTGAAAAAGAGAAACTTGAACAATATAGAGAATTGGCTTTTAGTGCTGCTCAGAATGGAGATATGAGAATGGCTGCTGCTGCTATTGAAGGAGAAAACTCTGCGGAAATTAAAAAGCAACTTGATGAACTAGCTGAATTAAATCAAGAACATGAAGAACAAATGAAACAACTTGATGCACAAAATGCACAAATGTTACAACAATATGAACTTGATAAAATTGCAGCTAAAGGTGAGCAAGATAGACAAACTCTTGAATTAGAGAAATATCTAGATAGCGAAATAGAAATGATTAAAGCTAATGCTAATATTATGAGTTTTGATAATGGTCTTAGTGATGCTACTAAAGCTGCTGCTGAACAACGTATGCAAGAAGCTTCTAATAATCTTGAGCAACAAAAGATAGGTATGGAACGAGAAAGGATGTATCTTGAAGCTCAAGCCAAAGATAAAGAAATTGCTGCTAAAATGTATGATAGTGATATTAAACTTAAAGTTGCAAAAGAAAATAAGAATAGATTCGATAAACCAAAGACTAAGAAATGATATAGTTGTTTAATTAGATTGTGATTCGGTTGTTATTATGCCTGTTATTGCCTGTGAAGGTAGTAGCAGGCTTTTTCATTTATATTTACATTTCATCACATCCTCTACGGGGCGCAGAATTGAGCTACATAGGCTTTTCGATTAGATTCGATGAATTGTTCACGATAAGATTTTTTGTCCTTTAGTGGTCAGCTATTATAGGTCTGCGTACGTGTCGAGCATCAAATCAAATCAGAATCAGACCGATAGCAGCAATTAAATAGATATAAAAATTAAATAGGTATAGGACGAACTAGAGAATCAAGTATTAGTTGTGGAACAAATAGAAATTATATTTGCCATGTATTAACCAATAAACATAAAGATATATGCCTTACTTTGGATATGGAAGTACTAGTGGTCAAACTACTGCAAATAGTGGTGCTAGTGATACAGTAACAGATTTGGATACCGGCAAACAAGATATTGCTGATACAGATGATGGTAATATTGCAGACATTGATGATAATAATAACAATGGAGGTAATGCTACTGTAGATAATAATGGTGGTAATGGAGACGGTAATAAAGATACTGATTCTCAAGACGGAGATGTTGAACTTGTTGAAGGTTCGGTTATTGAAGTAGGAGATGATAGTTATACCGTTGATAAAGATGGTAACTTAATTGATAAAGATGGTAATATCTTTAAAGAAGCTAAGGATGTACAAGAATTTATTAAAGGTTTTGATGTCGACAATAACGACAATACAGAACTGAGTATTAATACTATTAAAGAACATCTTGGTGTAGATATTGTTGGAGAAGATGGTAATCCTATTGAATTTGACAATACTCCTGAAGGTGTTGCTGCTTATATTGATTCGGTTATAGAACAAAGAGAAGATGAGCTTGCAGAAGCTGGTGTAAACAGACTTATTGAAACTTATCCTATTATACAAGATGTTCTTAACTATTATGTTGCTAATGGTAATTCTCTTGAAGGATTTGGAGAAGTAAAAGATAGAAGTAATATAACTATTGATGAGAAGAATATAGCACAACAAGAAGCTATTATTCGTGAAAGTTTTAGAGAGTTTGATAGACGTGGTAATGTAGATGAATATATTCAATATCTTAAAGATAAAGGAATTTTATTCTCTACTGCACAAGAAGAACTTCAAGGTCTAGTAGATGCAGATAATGCTTATAAAGAACAAATAGCACAAGAAGCTAAAGAAGCTGCTATTCGCCAACAACAAGAAGAAACTGCTTATTGGACAGGAGTTCAAGAAACAATTAAGAATCGTAAGATTGCTGGTTATGAGATTCCGGAAACTATTATTATTAATAAAGATGGAAAGAAAATAGCTGCTACTCCTAATGACTTCTTTAATTACGTTTATCAAGTAGATGAAAATGGCAATAGTCGTTATAATAATGACTTAGCTGCTATGACTCCCGAACAAAGACGAGACGATTCACTACTTCGTGCATATCTTCGATTCACAGGTGGTAGTTATGCTGACTTAGTTAATTTAGCAATTAAAGACCAAGAAGTTAAAAAACTCCGACTTATAGCTAAAGATAATAGCAAACGTACAGTTCGCATAGTATCGCCAACCTCTAGTAAGCCAAATGGAGGTAATACAGACTTTGGCTATTAATCAATAACTAAATTTTGTTGCGTGTATGTATAAAATGCGTGTTATTAGTACTGGAAATTATGATGATAGAGGTTATTCTAATGAAGAATCTATCGCTAATTTACAGTTGACGAAACCTGTTGAAATTAACAGTTTTCTTACATATAATTATGGAATGGATGATGACCGTTTTCCATTGACTTTTATGACAGAAGGTCAAGGTTCTCTTGGTGTCAAAGATATTGATACTATTCAGTGGACTTGGAAGACAATGGGACGTATGAAGTTTACAGACTTTGTAACATACTTTAATGCTGCGGTTAGTAAGCCGGGACTTGGTGGAACTGAATTTGAAGTTCATTTCTCTACTCATTGGTTTATTGAACAACATGGTTTGATTGCCCCCGATGGTAAGACTTCTGTTCGTATTCAGAAAGACTTAGGAGAATCAGCTTATGGATATGGTTATATTCTGAAACTTGATGGAGTTAATCCTAATGCTTTTGTTGACCCTGAACTGTTGAGTAAAGGTAAGTATTGGTCAATGACTCGTCCTACAGTTTCTGAATCATATTCTAAGGGTAACCGTTCTAATACTATGGGACCTGGTAAAATGACAAGTCAACTTGAAATTTATCGTCATAGTAAAGAAATAGCTGGTAACTTAGCTAATGTTATCACTGAATATGAGTTTGAAGGTGCAGATGGTGGTAAGAGTCGTTTGTGGATTAATGAAGAGATGCGTCAGTTCAATATCCATATGAGAGTTATGGGAGAAGAAGCTCTTTGGATTTCTCAATACAACCGTATGCCGGATGGAACTATCACTCTTAAAGACCGTGATAACGGTAAACCTATTCCTCATACTGCTGGTATGTTGGAAATCTGCCGCGAATCTAACTACGATACTTATGGCGAATATTTGACGCTGAATAAGATTAAGAGAACAGTAGGAGATGTATTGAATCGTGATACTGATACGGGTAAAATGAATATCGTTCTTATGGGTGGTAAAGGATTCCTTGAAGATTTCGATGAAGCTATGAAACTTGATGCGAAAGAAAATGGATTCTTGACACCACTTGGAGAAAAAGAAATTCAAGGTAATGGAGATAATCTTGAATACGGTGCTTATTTCCGTAAATATAAGACTGTTGACGGGCATACAATCACTGCTAAGCACTGTTCGTACTTCGACAAGGGTACAGTTGCAGAAGCTGCAAAACAGAACGGTTATATACATCCTAGAACGGGTTATCCTATGCCTTCTCACCAAGCTTGCTTTATCGACTTCTCGTCCTACAAGGGACGCCCGAACGTTCGACAGGTGCGCCAAAAAGGGCAAATCTACAAGGCTAAAGTACTCAAGGGTATGACTGATGTTCCGGCATCATGGGGTGTAGCTGACAGCAACTTTATTTCTACGGAAATTGATATGAGCCGTTTTGAAGTAAAAGGAACACGTGGTTTGCAAGTTGATAACTCCACGAAGATGTTCATGTTAGAGTGTGTATTGTAATTAATCATTAAAAAGAAATTAATATGGATTTTGGTACAACTGGAGGTAGTAAAGTAGAAGTAGCTGCAAATGCTGCAAATACTGCCGGAGTAACGGGAAGTTCCCCCGTAGGGAATGATGAGAATAACCAAGCACCTAAAGCTGATAAAGTTCTTACTAGTAAAGAACAAAAGCAAGAAGAACTAGATAAACCATTTACGTATAAAAGAACTATTACTGTATCTTTAATACAGAATTATTCTTTATATCGTAAAGCAAACGATAAAGTCCTTCCTAAGAAAAGAGATTATATCGGTAGTTCTATTCGTAGTTCACAAGTTCTTGCTTCTAATCGTGCTGAGGTCGAAGCTTACTTTCCTCAACTGCTTGGCATATCTGTCAACAATGAGAATTTTGTTACTCGTCTTAAACAGTATTTAAATAACATACAAGTTCCTGTTAATGAACTTGGAGTTACTTTTGATTGTTCTTTCAGATTTAATCATAAGCGTGATTACTTTGCATTTAAGGCTCGTGAAGAAGAAATCGAGATGGCTTATAAGAAAGCTAATAAACAGTCTACTAAAGACTTTAGAGCTGCTCTTGCTATTAAGATTAATGATTTGAATAATCTTGAGTCTAAACAATATGCTGTTGGTAGTCCTGTTAATATTACTGATTATATCCTTTATCGTCATTGTCTTTTATATAGAGATATTGCAAAAGATACTGCGCTTATTAATTGCGACCCGTTTGTAAGATTCTATCTGAAAGATGATGCTAAAGATAAAGAACGTCAACAGAAACTTCGTCAAGAGATTAATAACGCTAAACGTAACTATATTGAAGTTATCGGAGATGATGAGATGTTCGATGCAGTATATATTCAATATTGTGTTGTAGCTGGATTGCCTATTGTTAATTCACTTCTTTCAGAAAGAATGGATAAAGAAAGTCAATTGGATAAATTTAGTGCTAGTGAACCTGTTAAATTTAACAGTATTGTTAAAGACAGAGACCTTAGAATTAAATCTCTTATTGAACTCCTTATTGCTCGTGGTGAATTTGTTCGTTCTCAATTCAATCAGAACATCACTACACAAGATGGAGAATTTATCGGCGCTAATATGAAAGAAGCTATTGCTTGGGCTAAGAATTCCGAAAACGAAAATGTATTGGCTGCGTTTAAGAATAAACTAAAGTATATCTAACATGACAATAGAGGAGATGCACATAACGTTCAGAGAACTTGGACAGCAAATGGGTGTTCAACAGACCCGTGCTATCTTCTCTGAAAACATAGATATTTGCATTAACTTTGCCATTGATGCGAAAGCTCGTTCCATACTTCGTCAGAATGTTGGAATGAGCTTTTCCGATAAGGTAGCTAGAGATAATGCTAAAGTAAGTCCGATTAACGGTCTATATACTCTTTATACACAAGGTGTTATTGAAGAAACTAATATAGTCGGAAATGGTACTAGATTTAAACCTTATACTACTATTATAGATAGTAATAATGTTTATCTTTATACTGGATTTGATTGTGCGTATTCTGATATAGATGTTGTACATTGTAGACTTATAGAACGTGAATCTCTTTTTGATACGCTTGACGATATTTGTAATAGACCATCTAAACGGTATCCTGTTGTAACGGTTAATGGTAATAAAGCAAATCTTGTTGTTGATATTTACACAGGAACAAGTGATTCTCCGACTAAACCTAGAAACATTATTTATACTTATATTAAGAAACCTAATGTGGTTATACTTGATGAAGATAATCCAGATAACAGTATAAATTGTGACTTACCTGAATATTTACATAAAGATATAGTTACTGATGCGGTTAATTATTATCTTCAAAGTATAGGTGCTAAACAAAGTTCTGACGGAGGTCAATAACTAAATCATTAATTAAAAATTTATAGGCTTTATGAGAAACTTTATTTTAGCCGCTAACGCTGCCTATCCTGCCGCAGTTCCTTTGACTACTGTTGGGCAAGTTAGTATTTCGTATTTAGATAATGGTGTAGAAACTCTTGTAAAAGATGCAAGTACTGCTGCTAAACTTAAAGACAGAGGAATGATTACTTGGAAAAATCCTAATGCAGAACTTGGGCAAGTTGTCTTTCCGTTTTACAGAAAGGATTTAAGTTATAGTGTAAGTACATATGCTGCTGCAACTACATTCTCAGCTAACTTTACTATTCCTTCTGTGGAAGCTAGTTCTGATTATACTGTAATTATTGTAAAGAATGGTGTTAAGTTCAATGAACGTAATAAATGGACTTCTACAATTCATGCAGGTAAAAACGATACAGTTAAGAATATAGCTGATAAGATTGCTGCTCATATTAATGCAAATACTGTTGGTAGCGGAGTTAGTGCTGTATCTGATAATGTTACTGATGGTAAAATCACAATTACCGCTAAGAAAGCTGGACAACCTTATACAATTGTTCTTGCTGACGAACTTCAAGGTCTTACTGTAAAAACTACCGCTGCCGGACTTCCTGCAATTAACGATGCTGCTGCCATTAAAGATATGGCTAACAAAGCTGCTGCTGATGCAGGATTTGAATATACTTACGATGAGTTTGCCGGACTTTATCCGGCTTATCCATTGAATCCTTTAGCACAAGCTGATAAAACCGATACAGGATTTACAGTATATACTATTCGTTTTGCTGAACCGAGAGATATGAAGACTCGTGATGAGGTTGTTCATCAAATTATTCAGATTGCTTATCCTACTGGTGCAGAAGCGATTGCTAAACTTAAAACAATCCTTGATGCTTTAGTGTAAGCACTATCAAATATTTAAGTAAATAAATTTAAGGTTGTTATTAGTATTATGTTATGTAATATTGATAGCAACCTTTTATTGTTTCTGCCTATGACCGATTTAATGGAGATTGCTCTGAATCAAGGTATCAGTTCTCTGATAACTGTTGCAGTATTTATACTAGTATATAAATATATAGATAATGCTAAGAAATCTACTACTGAGAAATTTATAGAAAAAACTGCTTCTAATCTTGAACATATAACATCTAGTATAAATAGAACTGTTGCTTTTATTGATAATATAACTTCTAAGATAATCCAGAAAGATAAAGAGAAATGTAGAATAGCAATAGAACTTTCATTTATTTCTCTTAATAAAGCTCTTTATGATTATGCTAAAGAAACTATTATTAATAATAATATTGATGTTAAAGTTGATATTATAAAATCAAATATATCACATCTTGTTAATAATGAATATTATAAAGTATATAGTACTTTAGCATTATATCAAATTAATGATAAACGACCGTCTACTGCTATGAAAGAAGAATGGAAAATAGAACTTATAGATGACATAGAATCTATTATATTTAATGATGGACTTAATACATTAGATAAGATAAATACTATGGATATTAAACTTTCTATAAGAATTGAAGATTATTCTACATACGTCTATAACAAATGTTTTAATAAATAATATGAATAGACGAAACGATATAACAATGAAAAGACTTCAACGAGATAGTCTTATTGAAAAACAAATTGCTGCTAATATTAATAAAGTTAAACTTAATGATAATGGGTTTGTAACTCCCGAATATAAAGATACTATTAATGTTATGACTATGTATCTATTTAATTGTTATGATAAAATAGAAATATATAGTAATGAGCAAATAGATAATCTTGATGTTATTTATGACAATATTACTAACCTTCTTAATACATAATCATGGAAGAAGAACTTATACAGAATAAATCTAGGAATGGTCTTACTGACCAACCTAATAGTATTACACCGGTTTATGTCGAAGCTGCTGAGAATGTAGAAGTAGACGTAGACTGGCTTTATTGTTTAATACCTGCACAATATGCTTATGTGTATCATAAACTACTTTTAGCTATGGCTGATTTAGGAATTGATATGCTACAAGATTGTAAGTCTAGTTGTAAGGACTCTAATAAAAGACTTATTGATTGTTTTACTATGTTTAATAGTGCAGTTGCTTGTTATAAACTTGGCAGAGAGAAGGAAGCAAAGTTATTGATGGATTATATAGAAGGACAACTTCACATCCTCTACGGGGGAACAGCAAAGGAAGAACCAAGCATAATCGTCAAAGTTGGCGAACATAATGAATATGAAGCTTTTGTTAGTAGAGATAAATCGACTAATAAACTTGTATTTAAAATGAATCCAGAAACTGCTAAACAATATAATGCTGAACCAAATTCTCTCAATAGAGTTTATGAAGATGAAGAACTTATATAATATATAATTATAATATGGAATCTAAAGATAAGATAAGAAAACTAATTAAGATAGACGAAGCCACAGGAGAAAAGTATACTGTCTATCCTATTACTTATATGCAAGCTATTATTGATGAAAATGGAGATAGAAATCTCAATGAGATATTAGCTAGTTATAATGCTATTTATGTAGAATTTAATAAAGATTTTGCTACAACAATGAAGGTAGTTCCGGAAGCTCTTAGAACTAAAGGGAGACAAGTTACTTATATTGTACGAGCAGAATTAAAAACTGATACAGCTAAAGCTGCTACTTTTATATATAATTCTGACAAAATAGAAGATGAAGAATTTTGTAACGCTGATAATTGGATTACATTAACAGGCGGAGATGTTAATCTTATAACAAACGAAATTGCTAGTGTAACTAATAATCCTGACGGGTTAGATATAGTTAATGTTGATAAAAAACTTCGTTTGGGAGATGGTACAACTATTTCAGGAAGTCATCTTTATATTTTAAGACCAAAAGATATAAATGCTGATGATTTGGAATTAGATAATATTTCTATTACAGCTTTACAAAAGTCTGATGTATTATGTGTAGTTAAATATGATTTTGTTGATACTATTGGAGACAATATTAATCTTGGTAATGGAAGTGGATTATTGTTTGCTGGTGGAACTATGAGTGGATTTACTTTTAATGTTAATGGTCCATATAAAATTATGGGACATTATGACTTAGTTAGCTTCCTTGCAAATAATAGTTTTAATGGAGAAACTAATCTTATTTTTGATGGTCAATTCAATCTAGGAACTTCTGATATACAACAAATAGAAGGTAGTTCTTGGAAGAAGCAAGCTGTATTAGGCAAGATAATATATAACAAAGATAAAGATGAACTTCGAGCTTTTACTAAAGATAAAGTATTTAGTATTACAGAAAATGAAGAATATCTTATACCAAGTACAGAATTGAATTTCAATTTCATTACTGATGGTAAAACTTGTACTAGAAAAGAAGATGAAGAACTAAGTAGAATTAGAGCTAAATTTAATACATCTATGTGTACTAAATTTTATTTCTATGATAGTGGAATTAGTCCTAGCAGTAGTACTAATAATTATGGTTATTATCAAGTATGGGTTACTAGAGATGGAAAGAATCCTAATGAGATTACATTTCAAATACCTTTTTATGATGGAACTATTAAGGTGTATACTATAATAGGAGGATATAACAATCCGTGGTATGTATATACTATATTACCTGTTGATGTTCCTAATGACCGTAAGCCTGTAGGTTCTGTTATAGAAATGAATAAAGGAATACCTATATTTAAAGGTGATAATGAAGAACTGTTTGATAGTGATGGAAATAAATATGTTTATGGACATTTAGGACATTATCCTAAAGCTAAAGTACGAGAAATAGAAATTACTAATGATGGAGATTATACTGGTATATTTGAATTTAAAATTTCTATTACTGAATGGTTTAAAGATAATATTCTAGAGGGTGCTGTATCGGAATTTACTAGGACTGATGAAGTTTTTACACAAGATGGAGAAACATTCATTCTTGAGCTTATTAATATAGATAATTATACAAAGGATTCTGATAAGGAATTTACATTAGAAACTATTAAGAATATAAGAACGTATATAGTTAAATATATTACTGACCCTAAAGATAATAGTTTTGTAGATATATTTGATAATATATATTCTACAAAACTTTATGAGGATACAGTAGAAAGTTCTGATACGAAAAGTATTATAAGACGTTGCTATTATAATCTTAAATTTGAATTTAATTACAGTGATAATGAACATGGACAGTATAAATGTTATTTGGATTTCACAATAAGATTCAATAAGTATAAATATATAACTTATAAGAGTAATAGATATAAACCTGTTGATATGGAATTTAAAGGTAATTTGTTTATTACTAAATATAGCACTCTTGATAAGATTGAATTAAAAGAAAAGTACTTAACCATGAAACAGTATAATCTATTGACCGAAATTGACCCTTATACTAAATATTTTATAACTGATTAATTTATGCCTATATATTATAGAGGTAAACAGGTTATTCATATCATTGTTATTACAGCAACTGTTTATAGAGATAAAGCAGCTAGTTCTTTTAAATACGCTTATTCTTATAAATACAAAAATAAGACGTACTTTAATACTGACGAAATGTTAGTTAAATTTATATATAAAGATAATTCTACTAGTAAAGAAGTTACAAGTTTAGGTTCAGTAAATGAAAGTAAAACATATGATGTTGCTGTTTGTACTAACAAAAAAGATTTGAATTTATATCTAAATGCTAATACTCCTGCTACTGATGATGGTACTGAGGATATTATTCCAGAAATTATATTAAAAGGGGTTAGAAGTTGGAATGCTCAATTTAAAAGTCTTGTAGATAATAAATGCTATAATTATATTAAGATACCTAAAGATAAACTTAATGATTATAATGCTACTTTTAATAATGCTAAGTTTTTAGCTACAATTGTAAATAAACCTTCTACTACAGACCCTGAAGAAAGTACTTATTCTAAAATAGGTATAGGAATTTCTCCATTAACTATAAATCCTGATAGAGCATTTGGTTTTAATCAATTTAATAAAAACGGTTATTGGGTAAACCAAATAATATATGATAAAGATGGAGAAGTAGTAGTTAAAAATCTTGTTAATAGAAGTCATATTGTAATAGATGCACCAACTACTCTTACTAATTATGATGTACTAATACCTATAATATATGAAGGTTCTGATACTAATAGTTATTCTCATTTAAGTGATTTAGTAATATCTACTGCTAGAGTAATCAATATAAATTGTAATGTTTTTATGGGTATTAGATTAGGGGTCATATATAAAGGTGATGGTGCTAGACCTTACGATTTTTATAAAGCTGATAACATAGAATGGTATGATATTAATTTTAATAAATTAGAAGGAAGAGATTATAATATAGATAATATGATTTATCTTAAGGATGCTACTACACAAACTGTAATAGAAAGATTTAGATTAAAACAAAAGTTTAGTTATTGGTTTTATTATAATGTAGTTGGACTTGTACTTAATCCGTATTTTATAATACAACCTATACAAGATTCTAGACATACTATGGCTGTAAGACTTACGTTTGAAACCGATTATAATAATTATAGTAATACATTTGAGTTTGAATATTAGAATAATAAATAATTATGGAACATAATCAAGTATATAGTGGTGGTACATTTGTTACCAACTTTCAAGTTGCTCATATGGGAGCTATTCCATCAGGAAATTTTAATATAACTATTAGTAAACAAAAACAACCATTTCTTATTAAGAATATTACAGAAGATAATGTTGAAGTAAAAATAATACCTGCTGGGCAAACAGCAGCTATTACTACTATATTATATCCAGGATGGAATGTTGAGATAGTTAATCAAGTAAATAACGCACCTGCTGATACATTACAATATGGGTTCTAAAAGTGCAATAGGAATAGGAAATGGTATTTGTTTTAAACAAGTACGAGATAAAGGTGGAGGGTCTTATATAGACCCTCTTGTTCGTGATAGTATAGTTGGACTTTGGAAGTCCGACCAAAATACAAATGAAAGTCCTACCCGTAATATCATTAAGAATACAATTAAGGATAAGGGTGGTGATTTGGAGTTATTGAACTTTGGGTATAAGTTGAATAGTGGGTATGGCAAATATGAAGTGGATTTTACTGATTGGATAATATATCCAAATATAAAAGTTACTGATAGTGTAATTACTACCGATGGAAATTTTAAATCTAATTGGTTTATATATAAGCACTCTAGTGAAAGTAAGATAAATGAAATGAATATAAAAGTTTCAGGTATTCCAAAAGGAGGAAAAATCTTATACTTTTATATTTCAGATGAAACAGCTAATTTGCCTATTGCATATACTATACCAAAAGATGGTATTTATCATTTACCAGAATCTAAGATTAATAATAATCGTGCTAATGTAGGATTTACAGTAGAAAGTCGTTACGATTGGAATAATATAAGAATAGAGCAAATCCCCTCTTTCGAAGGTGCATTAGTAACTGACGGTAAAGATGACATGATAGTAAGTCAGAAGACCGTACAGGAGATGCTGGGAGGAAATAATGAGATTACGGTGGTGAGTATGGTTCATCAGATAGGATTAAACAGTACTCATGATAAAGCATTTACTAATTACATAGAAGCTACTAATGCTACAACTCATTATATTAGAAGTCAATCAAAAACTGCTGGGAAAACTGGTATATACGGTTATACTTATAATAGTGCAACTCAATCATTGATTAATAATATATTAGGAGATAAAAACGATTATGAAAAGTCATTAGCGAATGCAGCTAATATTTTAAGTGAATCTTCCATTTTTAGAGTTGCCAGTGGAAATAGCTCAACTGACACATTATCTCAAGTCGCTTGGTACTGGACATTCATCGCCAACAAGGTACTGACCACCGACCAAATCAATCAGGTAATATCCTACTTCAATTTGGACAAGCATGTTAAACCGGATGTATACTATAATGTAAAGAAACAAGGTCTAAGCGATGATACTCCTGAAGCGGATTGGTATCTGAAAGACTTTAGTGGAAATGGTCATGATATGACACTGTATAACTTTGCTAAGAAACTAGGTAGTGGAATTGGTAAATATGAAGTAGATTTTAATACTTGGATACCTCAATCTTACGTTGCTGATTCTGCATATACTTCCAATAAGCTTCATGTTACTAATATAAAAGGCGGTAACGCTATTTTATATACTAGGAAAGGAGCGAATGCTATGAAAGTAAAAATTACTGGGATTCAATCATTTAATTTAGTATATAGATATATTGCCAAAAATGATGTTTGGGAAGCACTTAAAGTTGATAGAGATGGAATTTATGAATTACCTGCGAGTACTACAACCACAAAAACCTATTATACAGGATTCACTGTTTCATATTATACTGGTGATTGTGATATAACTATTGAGCAAATCCCTGACTACGAAGGAGCATTGGTATCTGATGGAATTGATGATTACGGTAAAGTAGAAAACCTTCCAATATACAAGGATTACACGGTAGTAGCTGATAGAGAGATAGTGGACGGATTAATTGATAATGCAGATGGTGGAGTAGCTATTAGAAGTTATAACTATGCAAAAGGGGCTTTTGGATTTGATTGGAAAAACCAAGCGTTTAGTTTCGGTGGAAATACCGACAGAATAATTGATGTTCTACAAAGATTTATTAGCTACCAATCTAAATATATAAATAATGGGATTCAACTTATTACTGGCAACGTAGTAGACAACAATCCATTATATATGGCTAGATTAGGAGAAGAAAATAGATACAGCAAACTAGCTCTTTGGTCTTTCTTGCTTTTCCCTTACTCCCTTTCCGAGTTCCTGCTAGAGCGTCAATTAAAGAGGTATAAGTTGGGTACGCTGTATCCTGGAATGATATATTTAAGAAAGAAGAATTATGATTGATTATGTAGAAATTACAGTAGCAAAGCTAGAGACTGCTTTGCCTGAACGAATTGAAGAATTGCATTTAGCTCCGCGTAGAAGTCCGAAAGGCGGTAAAGTACTTATGAAGTTGGATAACTATAAGGCGCTGTTTAAAGAAGAAGTTGAGGAACAACTTGCTAGTATTCCTATGACTCTTGATGAAACAGGAGAAGAACAAGTTCTTCCTGAATATGTTTGTCCATTTCCTGTTTATAGTGGTAAAGAACTTGAAGACTTACTTCAAAATGATAATTGGAAACAAGAAGACGATATGCTTTAATGATTAGATTTTACTATAAGTATCATATGTTAAATATTCTAAATCACTAGAAAATGAACTACTTGGATGTTGTAATTGATAAGATAATTAATAACTTTGATTTTGCTTATATGTTTATAGTCAATGTACTAACATATATAATAATAAAGATTATAGATTATGTTAATGGTGATGCTAAAGTTCCTACTTGGACTAAACGTTTAATGTTACTTATATCTATTATAATAGTTACTGTTATATATGTTATATTAGATTATGATAATGGAATTGTATTGCTTAATTCTGCTATTCTTGCTCCTGTATTTTGGAGTTGGATAATGAGACCAATCTTTATAAAGTTAGGTATTGGTTATAAACAGATAGATGATTATATGAATTGACAAATTAAACTACAAAAGTTATGGCTAAAGGTAGACCAACTAAAGGTGTAGGAACTACAGGACCTAAGAAACCGACTAAAACAAAGCAATGAAAAGATTGTTTGTTTTAACGATTAAATACATACCAATCATACAACTGATTGGTATGTTAATAAACAATAGTTTATATACTTATGATATTAATGTTGAATTTGACTATATTGGAGACTTTCTTTTAGGAAATTCAATAGTGAATATATCTATGCTTTATATTTGTAGTTTCACCTTTGGATTCTGTAATTGGCATAGACATATTATAATGGCAAAATCTTATAAATATTATAATAGCGACTATTGATAAAGTATTTCATATTCCTGTAACAGACATTGAATTACTTAGTAGTTATTATATTGTAGCTGGGATATTTATATTACTTGCTGCTAGAAGTCATGTTAAAGAAACTAAGAGAAATGATGAACGTAAAGATTAGATTACTAAGAGGATTACTTGAAGAAGCTATTAATAATATAGACGCAGGTAATAGTAATCATACCGAAGAGGAACTTAATGCTATAATTGATGACCTTACTAAACTTAATAGAGATATTAAAAGAATAAGTAAAACTTATGCTTGTGAGAAGATATTACATTGTAGTCCTAGTACTTTTGATACTTATGTTAAACTAGGTATAATACCTCCTGGTCATAAAGAAGTAGGATTCAAAGAACTTAGTTGGAGTCCTAAAGATTTTGATGAAGCAACAATGAATAAAGTACGGAAATATAGCAGTAGAAAAGGCTTATGATGTACTGATTGATATTGAGTATTTAAGATAACTAATTGAATAAGGCATACTTGCAGTTAATTCTGTAAGTGTGCCTTTTCTTTTTATCCGTTTCTGACCTTTGCATCGTAGTCGATTACAAGTAACAGATTTATTAACAAATTTAAAACTAGAAGATTATGAGATTCGTAGAAGAAACGGATGGTAAAAGCTTTGTCCAAGTCAATGACGGGACTAAGAAAGAAGAAATATCCTGAAGTTCTTGGAGGAGTTGAGATTGGTAATGGTAAAGTTCGTATGAATATTCCTGTTATAAACAAAGTAATAGAATTTGATACTGATGATATTAAAACTTTAAAAGAAACTTTAATAACCAAATAATATGTATCATTTTGAAAAGATGATTGGAGCATATGGTATAAACGGTATATCTCAAGCTGACCTAGCAAAAGGTATTGCAGGTTTTCATAAGATATTTGATTATGTTGAAGAACACGATAAAGAAGTATTTTGGAATGCAATGAAAGAGTTCCATGAATGTGTAAAAGGTGAACATTTTGATGAAGTGTATGCTATGTGTCAAGTTAATGATATGTATCATACTAAAGCTAATGGAGTAGTTTGTCGTGGTCAAATATTTACTGTTGAAGATGCTAAGGCTATTTATGATAAACACGTTCGTAATATTAATCGTGAAATAACTTATTGGGATGTTTATGTTGCAGTTAATGCTCAATATCATGATTATATTCGTATGTATAAACAATGGTTTCCTAATCTGACAGAAGAACAATTAGATGAAAAGATAATTCATTCTGCGATTAACTTCTGGTTTGAAGATGAAGATGCTGGTAGCGGCAAAGTATGGAATTATTTCAAGGACATTTGATAAAGGTTTTCATACAAAAGGAGAAGCGGTAGTTCGTTGTGATAACGGGCTACCGCTTTCTTCATTTTAATCAATTATAAATTTTCGTGAAAGTCTTGGATGTAATGATTAAAGAGTTATATTTGTCGATATAGATATTAATACTAAAGTTACTACTGATTATGGCATCTATTAATCAATTGATTTCTGAAATTGCTCATGCTGTTGGGCAACCTAATAATATTCCATTAAGACGGAATATTAAATATGCTATTATCCATACTCGTAATGAACTTATTAGACATGGTTATGAGAATAATCATTATGTTGATAAAGGATTACAACAACGAGTTAAGATAAGTATTATTGATGTTCCTGATGGGGATTTTCATAATAGTGCTGAATATAATATTCGTCCTATTAAACGAAGTAAACAAAAGCTTCCTCGTCCTGTTAGACTTACTAATAATCTACCTTTTCAAAGTATTCGTACTGCTGGTTATGATAATATAGAAATTCCTTTTGCTAAAGAAGCTAGTGCTAGATTCTATACTCATTTAGTTGGTATGTGTAATCTTCCTTGCTATGATTATATAAATGAATATCTATATTTCTTTACTAAAGAAAATGCTTGTGAATGGTTTAAATCTATTAATGCTATTGTAGTAGAATCTGTATTTGAATTACCTCATATTATAGAGATAGAAACTAATGAGAGTAAAATAGATAATTCAGAACGTACTGTTGATAATGAAGACGATTTTGATGATAATGAATTTCTTCTTCCGGAAGATATGATAGGTTCTATAAAAGATATTATATTCAAACGTAATCTTCTTCAAGTTCCTAGAGAGACTAATGAAGTTCCTACTGATAATTTATTAAATCGTTAATAATTTATGGTTCCAGATATAGACATCCATCACTATTATGAAAAGTATATAGAAGATGCTAATAGTGATATTGAAAGATTTAAAGAAAATCATAATGTAGCTGTTAAAATGAGAGATTCATTAAAACAGTATTTACTTTCTAACATAACTTATATTGCTAATTCTTTAGGAATTAAACTTGTAGAATATGGGCAAGAATGGATAGATGGTATATATAATCCTAAAAGACTTCTTATAAATAAAGTTTATGATAAACTAGAAGAATATAAAGCTGGTGAAGAACGTATAATGCTAATGCAAATAGTAAAGTACTGTAATGTACTTAGAAAGATTAATGCTCTTAATACTTATATTAGACTTGCTAAAAAACGTTCAGAACTTACATTCGGAAAATATAGAGATTATGTTGCTAAATTCTATCAATATGGAGTTCATAAATGTTGTTTAGAAGGTTATGCTTATGCTTATGGTAATGGTCTAGGAGACTTAATGATAAATCGTTGGACTCATGACCCAAAAGATAATAAACGTAAACGAATAGATTATAGAAAAACAGCTTTTGCTAAAGAAAAACTTATTGCTGAAGGTAAAAAACCTTATGATAAAAAAGAAGCTGAAATATACAAACTTCGTGGACTTAAATATGATGGAGTTCCATATGTTGTTTATCAAGAAGATACTAGTTTTTATAATATAGATATTGTTAATAATCAATATGTAGCACATCAGAATCTTGATTTTGAACATACTGAATATTATAATAAACAATTAAGAGGTAAGAGTCATGAACAAAATGCTGCTGAATTAAAAGATAAAAAAGAAGTATATAGTATTAAAGCAGACCTTAGAACAAAACTTAGATTATATACTCTAGTAGATAAAGGTGCTTATTTAAATTATATTAGAAATGTTGACCAAAAGAAATATCAGCGTGGAGCGCATAATAGTAAGAATAGAAAAAGATTTTAATTAATATATTATGGAGAATATATATTTTAAAGTAGAAGAAAGAGATAAAACGCTTCGTAATAAAATTCTTATTACACCTTTTTATATAAATTCTGAAAGAATAATTGATGACCCTGTTGGAAAAGAAGCTGTTAAAATATCTTTAATAAATAGATATAAAGAGCATGAACCAAAAATTATAATAAATGATTTTGTATTTAAAATAATATCAGATGATAAATTTAATAGATTGTCTAGACTATTATTATATATTATAAATAATGCTACAATAAATAGTAATAAAATTATATTAGATTTTAATAATAATGATATTAAAGAAATTAGTACTTCTAATATAGAATTAAATTATTTAATAGATAAATTAGAAGAATACAATATTATACGTAGAACTACAATAAATAATATTTATATACTTAATCATAATATTATATTCAGAGGAGATATTGAGACCTTTGTTAAAGCATACACAATAATCCATGAAACTAATAATATAGAATTAACTATTGATAGTAAAGTAATACTTGATAATACTATTGATTATGCAAAACAATAATACTATTTCAGTAGAAAAGATAATAGCAAAAATAGACAACGATTTTAATCCAGACGGAAGTGATTGGATACCTAGAGTTATATCGTGGACTATAGATGCTATGGGACAATTAGATGTTCTTAGAATAATTCCTAAGAAACGTCGATTAGCAGTTATTAATAATATTGCTAGAACTGCTTGTCCTTTTAGTACAAAAGGACTTAAAGTATATGATGATAATGGATGTGAAGTTAGTGTTATATCGGCTCGATGTGGTAGTTGTTCTTCTCCTTCTCCTACGGGGGAACAGCCCGACAAGTCATTAGAATTGTCGAATACTATGTCAATAGTTGATACTGGTTATAATGGTAAAGAAACTTATGGAAGTTTAGCTATACATAATAATACTCCTGATGTTACAAAACAAGCAATTGTTGTTGAGGAGCTTTATTCCGCCCCCCGTAGGGGAAGTGAAGATAGAGGTTATGTCCTTGTTGATGACCATACAATAGAGATTAACTTTGATGCTAAATATATAGATATTATATCCAATGAAGTTGAGACTGAATATAGTGAATATTATAAATGTGATATTCCTGTTATTCCCAATAATTATATATTGATTGAAGCTATTGGATATTACTGTATGTATAAGATGTTATGTCGTGGAATGAAACATCCTGTGTTTAATCTTGGAGCTAGTCAATATGGAACTAATCCTTATTATCAATGGGAGCAATTAAAGAATAAAGCTAAAGCTGGCGTTATTATTGATTGGCAAGCTGAATCTGGAAATAAAGATAGTGATGCTTGGCGTAGTTATTTCTATAATTATACTTTTCCGAAATAAATGAGAAGTTGTTATGGGAGATATAATAGATATTGTTACAGTTAATGGTATTTATGGCTTATCTGTGAGAATGGATTCGGGTAATCGAAATGATGAAAATGAGGCTCGTAGATATGGTTTTCCTGACCTCTGCGTAGAGATAATTTTCACATCATACAATTAATCAGATTAAGTCGAGATAATCGCCTGTGAGGGCTTAAAATAAGTCAATCGTTATGGAGATAAACAAAAAACTTAATATAGATACTGATATAGAATTTTTAGATACAGGAGATATAGCTCATGCAAGTAACATAGTAGCTAATAATACTAATGATGGAGTATTAAATGAAAATTCTATTGAAAAGTATTTTATACTAGACAATCCTAATGAAAAAGTTGTAGGATATATTGCTTGTTCTGATGAATTTATAATATTCACTAGTTTTAATAGAATTTTTAGATGCAAAGAAAATTCTAAAGAAAATATAGAAGTTGACACTAATTGGCATTGGGAAGGTGGTAATGTTATAGGAGCATATACTTATAATATAAATAAAGAACTTATCATTAGTATTACAGAGTTAAATACTGACCATGATGTTCCTTTAAAGATTATAAATCTTAGTAAACCTGAATATGTACTAGGCGAATCAGATAATAAATATACCCTTAATCCAAAAATTCCACAATTTAATCTTATAAATTATAGTACCGTCAATGGAACTAATATGTATCGAGGAGTATACAATTTTTTTATAAGATTTAAAAAAGGGGAAGAATACACAGCTTGGTACAAAATTGGTTATCCTATTATATTATTTGACGATTCTTATAATCTTACAGTAGAACGATATGTTTATAATGTAAATGATGGAGATGGATTAGGATTTAGTCCTCGTAATTATACTATTACAGATAATGTTAATAATGATGTTGAAAAAATAAGTAAGAATATTATATTAGGTATCGATATAAATGATAAAACATTATTTTATACTCATTACCAAATAGGATATATAGTTAATACTACTTCTAGCGAAATAAAGATATTTAATACTAATGATTATGATATAAAAAATAAAAGAATTACTATAAGTAACGTTGATACTAGTGGAGATTTTACATTAGATGATTTAACTAGTACATTTTTTAATATTTATAATGTAAAAACTATATGTAATTATAATAATAGATTATATATTGCTAATTATAAAGAAGAAAATCCTAATACTGTTATAAGTAAAATAGACGTTAGCAATATAATAGTAAGAGCTGTTCCTTTAAAGAACGAACCATCTCCTTTATTAATAAGAAATAATATAAATACAAGAAGTAGTATAGCTAGTACTTATGCTCCTGTAGGAGATAGCCAATTAGTAACAGAAGTTTTATTCGGTTCTAAATATGTAATTAAATTAAAAGCTAAGATATATCTAGCTAACGGAAATTACAAAGAAGTTACTAAATGGTTTTATAGTGATGATACTGTGTCTACAGGAACTTTTGGTAAAGGACAATTAGTGTTCGATATTAATATAATATTTAATTCTATTTTATATGATATTGATGAAGAAGTAAAAGGAATACCTTATGTGGCTGAAGAATACCGTGATGCTTATTATCTTATTGTACAAAATAGCGATAATGGTATAATATCTAAATTTTCGTATAGTCATGGAAGTTCAGGAAAAGATAATTTTAAACTTGCCGGAAAAGTATATACTTCAAACGATTTTATTATAGAAGAACTTTATAAAGTTGAACCAGGAGACAATGAAGTATCTCAATCATGGTTTTGTGAACCTAATATTAAATTTACTGAAGCTAATAAATATCCAGATATAGCTAAAAATTTACGTATATGTCTTACTACGGAATTTAATGGAATATATGGAGGTACTATTAAAACAGTATATAATGGAATATTTAGATTAGTTGAATCTAGTATTTCAGGTTCTGTAAATGGATATAGACTTGATTATACTTATGTATCAAAATCTTATTTATTTCTTTATTATACTAATTTCTTTATAGATAAATATTTAGAAGCTAAGTATCCTGGTTCTACTAGAAAATATAAGTATCAATATACACTTAAAGATGGGGCTGCTGAACCAACCAATAAAGATGCTATATATTTGGATTCTTATTCTAATGCTACGTCTTTAAAGTCTTCTGTAAAAGTTATGTATAATTGTAGCTTAAAACGTTTACAACTTTGTGCTACGGCTGTGAATCAACAAAGTTATAGTCAAGGCACAGAATATGCTTATATAGACGATGAAATAACTATTATACCAACTAGTGGAGAACAATTTACTTTTAATGTTAATCAACTTATTAGTATCCTTCCTGTTACTATACCTAACTATAATAAAACAGTAGAAGATTTTGATAAGAGTTTTGGAACTAGTTATGAATGGACAGAAGATAGAGAACCAAATGAAAACGATTTTGACCCTAATCTTTCTTATAATTTATCTATTTATCATCATGGTTCTTCTGATAAATTTAGCATTATTGATGTAAAACCTAAAGTAGTAGGTTTTAGAAATAGAGTAATTGAAGATAATGTTATAAAAGTAGATAAAGATTTTGCTATAATGATTCCTTTTAAAGACTGGTTTAATAATACTTATGATAGAAAAACAGACGATGGTTCTACTTATAGAATTAGTGAAGGAAGTTGGTCAGACCCAGTTTTTGATAAAGGACAGGTAGGACAATTATATATAAGTTTTGTAAAAGACAAAACGATAAGAATTGATAATGTTGATAATTACGCTGCTTATTTATTAAAAGTTATAGATGCAGATAATTTAATGAGTGTAGAAGTTTTATTACCTTATACTGATGAAAAATTTAATATCAGAGTAAATGCTAAAGATATTACACAACCTTCGACAGATGTCACATATCCTGTTTATAACGCTCCTATAAATGAAGTAAATGATAGTAGTGGTGGAGGTGAAGAATTAAATTTTTATGGAGATATTACTAAACAAGCTATTAATAATGCTGTTTATAATCTATTTATACATTATGTTTATCCTAATGGTTCTTATACAGACGGTATTCGTATATCTAATAATATGACATATAATAAAACCATTAAATTAGGAACAGCTAATGATAATAAAACTACCATAGAACTTAATTACGATGTTAATGAAGATACTAAAATATCTGATGTTAAAAAGAGATATACAGAATTACTTACTAAATATACTACAATAGATACTACTGATGCTCATCCTGTTGTTAGAGTATTTGATGATGTGGCTGATGTTAGATTTTGTAATGTATTTCCCGAATATAACAATAATGGTATTGCTCTATATAAAAATACTAATGGTGATAAATTATTTAGAGGTAGTATTTTAGGTAATATTAGCAAACAATATAATCAAGGATTTAAATTCGTGTTTGATAATATACCTATGTACGAAGAGTTTGTAGGTTATTTTATAAGTTATGAAAAATCAGAACCTATACTTACAGGCGAATGTATAGTAACTCCTTTAACAGGAGGACTTAATGCTAATGCTGGCAGTTATGAGCAGGATATTAGTGAAGTAAGACTTTATTATCCCGAATTTGACTTAGTAAAGAAAGTATCCGGCAATATATTGTTTATAGAAAAACAAGAAGACTTTAATACTAATTGGAATGAAATATTTAATGATTCTTATTATAGTACTGATACAGGGAATGGTCGTGCTGTTGGAACTAATTATATATCTTCTATAAAATCTATAAATGTATATGCTCCTAATGATTTATCTAATAATAGAGGTAGACAAGGAGTTTTAGCTGTAAATACTACTAACGCTATCAGGTTATATAATACCATAAATCAATGGAAAAAACAATTAACTTTCGGATTATTACTTAATATAGTAGATGGTATATATCTAAGAAAGAATAAAGAACTTATCAGTCTTGGATATATTAAATATGTAGATTATGAACCTAATAAAAAATATGAATATGGTTATGAGGAATATAATTATAACTATGATTATTATAAGGTAAGTAATCAAGTGTTTGATATGAACTATTGGGGAGTTAATTATGATGAAGTTCATCCTTCTGCTAAAACAAACGATGGAAGAGTATATACAGAAGATTTCCCTAAAGGGGATTATAGTACTTCTAAGTTTTTACATTGTCCTACTGTTGGAGTAAGAATGAATAGTTATTCTTTATATCCTACTTTTGCTAAGAATATTAAATCTAAACCTATATCTAAATATTATGGTTTTAAAGGTACTGATTCTGATACTGCTCATATATATACAGAATTAGTTACTCATGTATATTATACTATGCTTAATGATATATATGAACTTAAACCTAATTTTTATGATTATGCTGATAAACTTATTTCTAATTTTGATAAAGATCATTATGCTAATTTTATAGAACATTATGATAAAGTTATTCGTCGTAGTGATGTTATAACTAACGAATCTGTAGAAAATAAATGGAGAAAGTTTAGACCCGAACAATATAAAATTATAACTGAAAATAAAGGTTCTATTATAAATATCATTGGTGTTGGTGGTTATCTTATTGCTCATTGTGAACATTCTATGTTTGTATTCAATCGAGATTCAAGTATGAGAACAGAAGATAAAGATGTTCAATTAGTAATTCCTGACGCTTTTGATATAGATTATGTTGAAATGTTTACTAGTACTAGAGGATATGCTGGTATTCAAAAAGTTAATCAATTTGTTTGTAGCAATTATGGTTATATTTTTTATGATAGCGATGCTCATAAACTTTATAGATTTGATGAAAATAATCTTGATGAAATTACTCCTGGATTTAAGAACTTATTTAAACATGATATTGTTGATATAAACTTTGCTATAGATGAGCGTAATGAAAGAATGATATGTTTAGGTAAAGCTAAAATTGATAATGAAACTAAACATTTTGCTATAAGTTATAGTTTTAATGGTAAATATTGGTTAAGTACTCATAGTTATTGGTACGATGATTGCTTTAATACTAAGAATAATTCTTATTTTATTAATAATCAAATTATAGAATCTTCTGTTGATAAATTTAATTTAGATAAATTTGGAGATTATACTAATATTATAGATGACAATATTAATATATTTAAAACAGAACTTACTATTGAAGGAAAACCTTGTTCTTTTGTAGATGTTGTGTTTAATAATGATAATGTAGATAAAGTATTAAATTATATATCATATTCTGTTAATAAAGCTACTGATGATAACTATAGCGGTCTTAGACTTCTTATTTATACTAATTGTTGTTATACTGATTATATAGATATTAGTATTCCTAAGAAAACAATGAAAGATTATAAACATCCTTATTATAAATATGGAAGTTGGATATTTAATTGGTTTAGGAATAAAATTGCTAATATAGATACCAAAAATCCTATAATTAGAGGTAATGGTAAATTACATCCTGATACTAAATTTATAACTACTAAACGTCTTAATGACGCACTTGTAGTTGGTAAATATTTTGTTATAAGATTTATATTTTACAGTAACGATAAAAGAATAAGTATGAATAATATAGAATGCCATTAGTGATGAAAAATAATAAATATAAACCTAGAAAAAAAGCTTTTATTGGTGCTATTATTGGAGCGGCTACTAGTATAGCCGGAGGAATTATAGGAGCACGTAAAAGAAAAAGAGCTGCTAGACGAGAAGCTGCTCGTCAAAAAGCAATTAAGCGTAATGAAGAAACTTATAAAAGTATTGAAGCTCTTAATGCTGGACTTGAAGGTCAAGAAGAAATACAAGATAATTTTATGGAACAATATATGAGATATGGTGGTATTGCTAAAAATAAAAAATATAAGAATAGAAATAAAAAAGCTATTGGTGGAGTAGGAGAAATTATAGGTAGTGCTATTAGTGGAGCTGCTAATATAGTTAGTGCTGTAACTGAAAGTCCAGAAATTGCACAAACTGGAAATGTAATAGGACAAACGATAGGAAAAGGATTAGCAAAACATAATGCTAAACGTATTGCTGAACAACGTAAAGATAATCTTACTAAACCTATCCCTATTAATGGAATTAATGCTGATTCTGATTTAAATCTTCCTACTACTTTACAACCGATTAAACGTTATGGTGGTCGTAAATCGGTTTGCCGAATGGCGTGTGGTGGACAAAAACGGAAGTAAACATCAACATAGACCATGTTTATTTGCTCGCTGTTGAATTTTGATATAGGTTATGATAATTAGTATTGATTTTGATAATCGTTTGACAGAGAGCTTTAAAATGGCTAGTTTTGTCTATTTCGTATAATAATATATAATTATGACTAGATATGAACCTAAAATAATTCGTGGTGGACGTGCCACTAATATAAAAGGTAATCTATACTATATGTCAGGTAGAAAACATGAAGCTGGTGGTATAGATATTGGTAAGAATCCTAGAACAGGACTTGAAGTTGAAGACGGAGAAGTTGTTCAAACAGATTCTAATGGTTTAAAAGTATTTAGTGCTCAACCTATTCTTAATGGTAATAGTCCTGCTAAACTTGTAATGGGTGGTGCTAATCCTGCTAAAGTATTTAATGCTCAAGAAAGATTTAAAGAAATAAACGGTATTAATGATGATGGTACTAAAAAGAAACGTATGGGAGGATTAAGTAGAAGTAAAGATTATGGTTCTAATAAGAAACCATATCCTAGTGTTAATAAAAAAGATTTTGCTGGTGGTGGAAGAAGTTATCCAATACCTACTAGAGCAGATGCAGTAGACGCTTTACGTCTTGCTGGACTTCATGGTCGTTCTGATGTTAAAACTAAAGTTTATAAAAAATATCCCGATTTGAAAAAGAAACGTATGGGCGGTATAAGAGAAGATTATCCTACTCTTGCCGGAGATTATTATGGTAGACAAGAAGCTAAGACTATTAAAGCTCTTAGAGATGCAAGAACTAATCCTCAATATCAAGGACGTAATCTTAATCTACCTACATTATCAATGAATGATGCTTATGGTAATTTACCCGTTACTTCAAGTAATAGAACTGCTATTGAAAGAACTAATGCTAAATATAATACTCCTGCTGTTAAACCTAAGACTAAAAGACAATCATTTAATAGCGCTTTTGCTGCTGCTATAAAACAAGGTCTTAGTGAATTTACTTGGAATGGTAAACAATATGGAACACAAGTAGCTGGTTCTACAAAACAGAAACCTGCTCAACAAACCACTACTAGAAGTAGTATAACTTCTAATAATCTTCCGGAAGTTACAGTTATTGCTCCTAGAATTAATAGTAGACTAATTAATCAATTAGAATCTAATAGATATGTTCCTTCTAAACCAAAACCTATCCAAGAACATACAGTTAAAGTAGAAAGTAATACTGTTAGTCCTGTTAAACGTAGAAGTACTATTAATGATAAACCTGGTAGAATCGGTTATATTGATAACAATGGAGATGTTATTTATGGTAAAAGTGGTAGTAATGAAGTTAGCGATATACTTTCTGCTGGATTTAATGATATGATTGAATATGATAGAGGAATATTAAATCGTAAAAAAAAAGTAGGAGGTAGAGTTATAACAGTTAATGGTAATGTCAAATCAGGTCTAGTTATCTCTCCATCCTCTACGGGGGAACGAGAAAAAGCCGCCGTTGGTAAAGACTATGACTTTAGAATTGATACTACTAAATATAAAATAGGAGATACTTTCGAATATAAAGGAAAACAATATAAAGTTACAGGACGTAATGCTGCTAAACCTGTCGGTAAAGGAATAGATAAAGATGTTGAAGCTGCCGCTCGTAAAGACGCTAAAGGAGCAAGAACTGACTTTAGAGATATGTTAGAACGTCCACAATATACTCCTGATAAAATAGAAAGTAAACCTAAAGCTGCTACTACTAGAAGTACTAAAGTTGAACGACCAGTTCAAACGATTACGACGACTAAGCAGACCAAAGTAACAGCCCCCCGTAGGGGAAGTGGAAAGAGCAAATCTAAGCCTGCTGCTAAACCTGCCGAACCAACTAAACCTGCACCTAAATTTGCAGATTTAAATAGTATGATTCAAGGTATTAATACTAGAGGTGCTCAAACACCTATTAGAATAGAACCACGTACTGTTGAAGGAGCTAGTACAAATACAGGAGTTCCTGATGTTATTGAATCTCCTCGTAAGAGACTTGCTTTATTTGATAAATTAGATACTAATGATATTATAGGTCTTGCTGGTAATATAGGAGGAAGTATTGCTAGTGCTATTAATACTCGTAAATCTCTTAGCAATATGGAAGCTCCTAGCGAACCTATGTATGAAGTTCCTGCTGCTATGAAAACTCATTTTAATATAAGACCTCAAATAAGCGAAATTAATGAGAATACTCGTAGAAGTATGGATGATGTTACTGCTAATACAGCTAGTAGTCGAGTATCTCTTCAAAGAAAACAAAGATTACGTAATGCTGGACAATATGCTAAAAATAATCTTTATGGTCAAAAAGAAAATATAGAAACTCAACTTATTAATCAAGATAGATTAAATAGGCAAAGAGTTGGAAGTAGAAATATCGCTGCTTATAATGATTGGCAAAATCGTAGTGTTCAATTTAGAAATGCTATTAGAGAACAGAAAGCTAGTTCTCTTAATAATATGTTTAGCGGTATTAATGCTGGACTTCAAGATATGCTTAGTCGTATTGAAAATCGTAGAAATTATAATAATACTCTTGGTATTTATGATGCTACACATCCTAATACAGATAAGAGATTATTTAGAGATAAAGGTGTTACAATTTAATATTGATAAATATGCCTATACAAGAATTTAATCCTGTGTTTAGACCTGTTATTAATCCAATTGATTTGGAGAAATTAGGACAGGCTTATGATACACTTGAACAAGGACATCTTAAAGCAATAGATACTGCCTCCGCTGTGGAGGCAGAACTTGCTAAGCTTGATTTAAATGAAGCAGAAGATGAATGGAGACAACAACAAGTGAATAAAATAAGAAGTGCGATTACTGATAATAGTACTTATGGAAATGCTTATGGAGCTTTAGATGATGTTATTCGTGAGAATGGTTCTATAATGTCTAATCCTGGTATGATTGGTAGACTTCGTGCACAACAAGATTATAAGAAGTATATTGATAATCTTGAAAAACGTACTGATATTCCTGAAGATTATAAGGCTTATTTTAAAGAACAAAATACTTATAATTATAAAGATATAACTGATAGTAAAGGTAATATCATTGGAGGTAGTAAATGGAACCCTGCTGTACAAGAAGTTAGTACAGTTCCTATGAGTCAATTATTAGATAAAGCTCTTCAATGGGCTGCTAAAGAATCTGGTGGAGGTAGTCAAACTAGATGGCTTGATAGTCAAGGTAAAGTTACTAATGATATTACTAAATCAGTTACAGGTGAGATTTATTCATCTGCTACTAATAAATGGGAAAGACTTAGTAAAGATAAATTAGCTGCCGCTGTTGCTGCTGTAATTGAAAATACTCCTGGAGCTAAAGCTAGTCTTGACCAAGATTATAAGATTGCTAAATGGAAATATGATAAGAGTGGTGGTAATAATCCTGATATAACTAATAAAGATGGTATTCTTTTAACTCCCGAAGAGTATCTTAATAAAAGAATTGACCCATTTTATAAAGCGGCTACTTATTATAATCAAACTTCTAGTACTACATATGGAGAAGCTTGGAAAGCTCAATTAGCATTAGCTAGACAACAAGCTGCTGCTGGAAATGGAGGAGCTAGTAATAGAGCTGGTTATTCTGATATACTTACTACTACAACAAATCCTATAAGAATTGATAATTTTGTTCCATCTACTGCACAAGCAGAAATTAGTACTAATAAACAAAATATTGCTGATTTACTTAAAGCTTCTAACCCTAATCTTGATTTTAATCTAGATGGTAAAACTAGTGATGATATAAAACAACTTATTAAAGATAATATAAAAGACCCTATGGAACAATATAGGGCTTTAGGCAATCTTGAAATTATAGATGATGCTCAAGATTATCTTAATGGATTAAAAGAAGGGCAAGAACCTGATATGGCTGAAGCGTTTGACGCTTATAATGCCATAGTTAGTATGAGCGATTTACCTAAAGATAATAAATACGCTAAACAATATAGTAAAGCTGTAAATAATATATTTGGCAGTTCACAAGCTATTAGACAATATTTTACGTCAGACGATTCATTTGATGGTTTTATAGCTTCTATTGGTGGAGAAAATAAAGCGAAATCTTTAGGTATTACATTTGGTACTAAAAATGGTAAGAAGTATGCTGAATTACCAAGAGATTATAATAGAAGTTTATACAGTTTTGCTAAGGCTTCGAGAGAAGGTATTTCACAAAATACTAATATATTTGGAGCTATATGGAATGATTTAAAAGGTACAGTAAACTCTTATTGGGGAAATAATGTAGTTCAAGTAGGAACTAACGGTGATGAAATTCCGGTAACAGGTAGAGATGTACAAGATAATATATTAGTTGGTAGTGCTAAGTCCCAAAATAGAATAGTATTTGGAGATTTAATAGATTTTGTCGATAATAGACTTAAAAGTAAAAACGATGACCTTCTTAAAGGAGGTAAACTTCAAGTTGGTCAACAAGTTGTTACTGAACCTACACCTAATGCTGCTGAATTAGTATTTCAATTACAAACAGGTGCTATCAAATCATCAGAATTTACTAATCAATATAAAGTAGCTAAAGACCAAGCTATGAAGGCTATACGTAATATAGACCTTACTCAAACAGGTGCTCTACGAGTTGGAGATAATAATATGTTTGAACCTATTGATAGTGAAGACCGTAAAGAACTTACTGCTATTATTAGAAGCGCTAAAGAAAACGATTTAGATATAGTAGCTGTTCAAGATTTTAAAACAGGTGAATGGAGTCCTCAAATTACTATATTAGGAACTTACGATAATGAAGGAAAACTTAAAAGAGAACCAATTACTCTTTATGCTCCTGGAGGATTCGATAGTGCAATAGTTGAAAGTTGGAATAATGATACAACATTTAAAGCTAAGAAAGATATAAATATATATGGAGCTGCTGGACGTAATATTAATCTAACTAATGCTTCTGCTTTTGCTAATATTGATAAGATAACTATGATACCTACAGGCGAAGGCTTTAATGTTTATGATAAAACTAATAATCGTTCTTTAGGTTCTGTATCTCCTCAAACAGCAGTTGATTTAAGAGATACTTATTATCAATGGAATGATATTTATAATCTATATCAAACAGGAGCTAATGTTAAACCGGAAGCTATACAAGCTATTGCTGAAAAAACGGCTACTAATTTAGCAAATATTACAGGAGCTGCTGGTAATGAAAACATAATTGCTTATTATTATCAACAATTGATTAACAATATAATGGGACAATAATATGGATATACTAAAGTTTGCACAAGAAGGAAACGTTAGAAGAAATCCTGACTATAATCCTAAGACTAAAAAGGGGGCATTACAGCCCCCTACTATAACAGATTTTAATCCCGCCACTTCTACAAGTGATGCGGGACGTTCTGTTTTAGGACGTACATTAGCTAGAGGTATATATAATCTTAATCAATATGATGTAGATAAATATACACCTTATGATACTTATGTTAATCCTTATGATACTGAAGAAGAACTTAATAAAGAACGTGCAGAGAATCAAGGAGTACTTGAACAAACAGGAAGATTTGTTGGACAAGCTGTTGGTTCTGAAGTTGTTCTTGGTACTCTTCGTGGATTTAGTGATTTAGTTGATGCTGCTGGACAGCTTATAGGAGTTACCGATGATGATTATACTAATCCTGTTAGTTCTCAACTTGCAGAATGGCAAGATGCTATTCGTGAAAGACTTGAAATATATAGAGAAAATCCTAATGAAAATTTTGATTTTAGTGATAGTGGTTGGTGGCTTGGTAATGCTGTAAGTATAGCTAGTACATTAAGTCTTTTAATACCTGGAACTGCTGTATCTAAATTAGGTAAAATTGCAGGTCTTGGACGATTATCTCGTGGTATAGGTAGAGTAGCAGGTAAGCCATTTGGTAGACCAAATACTTTTGGTAAAATGGCAGAAGTTGGTAGTGATATTATAGGAACTGCTGCTGCTAGTAGAGTTGCTGAAAACTATATAGAAGCTAGAGATACTTATACACAAGTTTATGATGAAGCTAAAGAAAGATTAGCTTCTATGTCAGAATCTGATAGAGAAACTCTATATAATGCTAATCCTAAACTTCGTGGACTTAGCGATGATGAAATTGCTAAATATGTGTCAGGAGAATCTGCTGATGATACTTTCAAGAATGATATGTGGCTTATGTTATTAGACGCATTTCAGCTTAAAGGATTAAGAAATATTTGGAAAGGTGCTAGAAACATAGCTACTAATAGAACTTTAAGAGAAGCTAATGAACAAGCTGCTGCTAGATTAGTTGGTAGAGAAATACAAGCTCCTACTGGTATTAAAAAATATCTACGAGTCCCTGATAAAGAAAGTCTTCTTAATATTGTTCGTGAAGGAAGCGAAGGATTTGAAGAAGGATGGCAATATATACAACAACAAGCAGGAATTGATAAAGGACGAGAAATGCTTAATGATGCACATGAATCTCGTACTTATACTGACTATCTTAAAGACCCTCAAATGTGGGAACAATCATTTTGGGGATGGCTTGGTGGAGTAGCATTTCAAGGTATAGGTAGTGCAGCTAATAAACAATATGCTAAATATATATCTAAAAATAAAGATATTCTAACAGAAAGTCGTAAAGCTGAAATAGATACTAGAGCTAGTATATTAGATAAATATATTAATGATATGGCTATATTAAATGAAGGATACAATCCTAATAGTCCTGTCATTAATGATGAAGGTAATATAGTCCAAGATGCTGACGGTAATAACGTTTATGAAGAAGTAAATGAAACAGAAAAAGAAGCATTAAAACAAAATGCTACTGAGAAACTTATTACAGATTTAACTATTAATGCTATTGATAAAGGTAATTATGATTTGCTAAAAGATTTCCTTATGTCAGAAGATATAGCTCAATATATGGACAAATCAGGAGCTATTGAGCAAGGGCAATCTAAACAATTTATGACTAATATTATTGTTAAAATGAATGAAGTATCTGAGACTTATGAAACAGAGCTTAATAAAGCAATAAATAATGATGCTAAAGATGCTAATATAGCTAGTCAAATAGCTAAAGAAAATACATATAATAAATTAGCTTCTAGAAATGAACAAAACATAATAAATAAATATACTGATGAATATAATAAATCTCTTAATGGTATATCTGATGTTAATACTAAAACTAGAGTTGATGAATTAAATAGAACTGTTCAATTAGAAGGAGTTGCTCAAGAGCTTAATTATCTCAATCAACAACTTAAAGTTAATGACGATAATCTTAAATCTAAAACTATTACTAAGTTTGAACATGACCATATTGCTCGTAAGATAAACAAAAAGAAACAAGCATTTATTAAATCTGCAAATGCCGCTAATGAAACTGAATTTAATGCTTTATATAATGAAAATAGAAACGCTGCTGCTCTTCAAGAACTTAATAATATAGATAAAAATATAGTTACTGCTGTTATTGGTCGTAGTATGGCTGAACGAAGAAAAACTCTAATAGATAGCGATGTTGCAGAAACTAATCAGCAAATTAGAGATAGAGCTAAATATATAGAAAACGAATATAGAACTATAAAAGATGAAGCTCTTCAAGATAATATTAAACGATTAGATAATGCTTTTGAATCTAACGATATTGATACAGTTCTTGATTATCTTGCTGGTAATAAAAATGCAGAACTTAATGATAATATTAAAAAAGAACTCGATGATATAGTTAAGAATATTAATATGTTCGATGAATCGTCAGAACCTATCACTGATATTATAAGTAGACATGCTAGATTAAAAGCAAGACAAAAAGGACAACAACCTGTAGCTACTGTTAATAATAAACCAGTAGAACAGGTTCCTCCTGTTGCACAAGTTAAACAAGAAGCTCCTGTTGAAGAAGAACAGAAACAAGGTAAAGATGATACAATCTCTCATCCCCCTACGGGGGAACCTCAACAAGCACCCCCAGAAATTGTTAGAGGTGTCAAAGAAGATGTTGCTGATAAAGAAATAGAATCTGTTCTTGCACAACAAGAAGCTATTCAAGAAAAACAATTTAATGCTAGTTCTGAAATAAATGCTTATGTTCTAGATAAGTTCTTAACTAATACTGATGAAGAATTAGTTAATATGCCTTATGATGAACAATATGCTGCTATCAAAAATGAACTTATCAATGAAGGATTTGATGTTAATATAATTGATGATATTCTACCAAAAGAACTTAGTAGCGTAAATTACATATATAAGAGTATTCAGGAAATGAATGCTGATGAACACGCTAGTAGTATAGATTTTGTTATATCAAAGATAGTTACTGATGAACAATCAGATAAAGCAGAATACTTTCGTAATCTAATAGATATATATAAAGCCGACAATAATATTCTATCGGTGAATGGTAAAGACTATTTTAATATAATAAGTCTTATGAGATTTGCAATTAAGGAAAGTAATGCTACATTTGAGACTGTTAATAAACTATATGATGAATTAAGAGCATATCTTTTGTTAGGAACTGATGAAAATCTTATTAATATTTCTCCTAGAGATTTAGCTTTAGACCGAGAGAAACTAATGGAATTAGTTCAAGACCAAGAACGTGAAGACCCCGAATTAGATAACAATATAGGTATCTATACAGAGAATAAACAAGGAGAAGAAGCTTTAGCTAATCTACAAGTTGGTCAAGAATTAGAAGTCAGACATGAACCTAAAGGTATTTCGTTTTGGTCAACAGTTAATTATGGGGGAGTTGATATTCCTGTAAAGATAGGATTCAATAAGAAAATGCAAAAGACTTCTGATAATGATGGATATGTGTTTAGTAATGAGTTTTGGTCTTATGAAGTAAGATATACAGAAGATGGTTATAGTAGTAGTCTTGATGAATTATTTGATAGATTGAATCCGGAAAATGGAGAAATTAGCGATGAAGCTAAACAATTTATAGACCTTATTTATAAAGCAAGACTTAATAAGCTTACTGATGAAGATATTAATAATCTATGGAGCAATCCTTTATCGGATTTAGTATTACCTTTACTTAAGAATAAGAATAAGAATAATGAAGTAGGTACAAGATTACTTCGTAATATAGGTAATATATATCTTTATAAAGTAAGTGATAACTTAGATATAAATTATAACTCTTATTTGGAATTTATTGCTAAACAATATAACAACTATAAAATGGTTGATAATATTGATAATAATATAGATAATACTAAAGTTACTGTTAAATATGTTAGTAGAGGAGAAGCAATATTTGATATAAACGCTGAACCTCAGGCTATAGATAAAGCTGTTGTAGGATTTAATTATAATGATATTCATTTAGGTATAGTAGCTGCCGATGGTGAAATTAGAGACGTTTCTAATGGAACTATACGAGTTAAAGCTGGATTTAAAAATTCTAATTTATTAGTTATTGTGCCTAATGGAACTAATGAACCTTTTTATGCTAAAGTAATTCCGCAAGCATTTGATAGTACTAATCAACTAGGAACTGCTATTAGAAATGAAATTCTTAATTCTATTAAAGAACGACAAATGAACAATATATCATTTGAAGAACTTAAAGATAGACTAATGTCTATATTTGGAGTTAAGAACTTTATTGATGGAGTTAATTGCATTGAATATAATAATCGTATTATTATAGCTCCTGCTGGAAGTAACATACCAATGCTTACTATTTATAAATATAAAAATAATAGTACAGAAGAAGGTACAGGTATTACATTAAATCCTACTATGGTAGAAGGAGCTGGACTTGGAAGAACTGGTTGGGGAGGTTCAATAGAAGCAGAATTAAATGATACTATTGATAAACTTCTTGCAAGTTCTGTATATAGTATGAGTTATGATATTCCAATGAATAGAAGTCAAAATCGTTACGTTAAACATGAAGATAATGGTCAATTAACTATAACATTTGGAGATACTTCTGTTACCTATGAGAATTATTTAGATTATATTATTAAAAATAATGCTGGCAAAATAAGATTAGGTAAAACTAAAGTTGGCAATGTAGAAAGTAACTTTAGACCAAATCCTAAAGATAATTCTGCTAAACAAAAAGTACGGATTGAGTACGAAGTGCTGCGCCCCGTAGGGGATGAGGAGATAGCTAGACAATCATCTATTACTGCTATTGAACAACGTGGAAATCAAGAAGATGTTAATACAGAATCTTTAATAAAAGCTATTGCTCCTGATTTTGCAGATTCTGCTAGTAGAATTATTCTAGAAGAATTAATACCTGCCAATGTAGATATTATTACCAATGATAATGAAACTGATTTTGCTGTTTACAATACAGGTACAGGTAAAGTTACTTTATTAAAATCATATTTTGATTTGGCTAGAGGTAGTCAATATAAAGCTGTTAGAACTCTTGTTCATGAACAACTTCATAAACGTATATATGATAATGGTATCATGCAATCACAATCTTTTGTAGATGAAATGACTGTTATTCGTGATAGATTTATTGACGCTCTTAATAATCCTGATGCTTATTCTGAATTTGCTAAACATATACAAGATAATCTATACGATAAAGATAATTATATAGCTCAACTTCGTAAAGTAGTTGACCCAGCTAGTTTTCCTAATCAAGATTATAACTATATGCTTGAAGAGTTTATTGTTGAAAGTCTTACAAATAATGTTCTTAATGAAGCACTCAATAATATTAGTAGTACAAAAGAAGTATCTGCCGATATTAAACGACCAAATCTATGGCAAAAAGTTATAGAGCTTATTAGACAATTATTTGGTTTTAATAAGATTAAAGATAATACTCTATTAGCTCAAGAACTTAGAGCTTTTGGTAAGAAATTTAAAGATATACAAAGTGTTGAAGAAAAACTTGTTCAAGATAATGTTGATAAACAAGTAGAAGAACCTACTTCACAAATAACAACTATTATTGATGAACAAAATGTTACCGCTGCTGAAGCATCTCAACAAGCAGATGATACTATGGGACTTGATGTAGATATTAGTGATATGTTTAGTTCAATAGATATTGCAGGTGAAGATATTATAGTCCCAAATATGACTTCCATTCGTGCCGGACTTTCAATGGCTGAACGCACCGAATTTGACTATTCTTTGGCTGCTGGTGAGACGCAAATTTATTGCAAATAAAGAAGTAAAGACTTAACCGAGAAAGTTCGGCAGAGAGCCTTAAAATCGTTCATCTGTCGGACATTCTCATAAAGATAATTATATGGACGGATGTTCTATTGTATTTCATGAAGTTCCTAAAGTAAATGATATAGTTAAGGAACTAGAATATAACAATGCTGCTAATTGTTATAGACTTGGAACTCTATTAAAGACTGATGGTTTTCTTCAGTTTTGTAGAGAAGATTCAGTTGCTAATACTGATAATCTTGAAAGTATTAATAAAAATACTCTTCGTAGACTTATTAAAGATTATCGTAATAGAAACTTCTTTAACGTTAATAATACTTCTAAAGTTAATGCTAATAGTGGAATGTATGCTTTTCGTAGTCAAGCTGCATTTGATGCTGCTACTCAATATTGTGCTGACATTATTAGTGCTATTGATTATAAGCTTACTACCGCTAATAATAAGCCTAAAGATAATTATATTACTAGTCTTATAGCTACTACTAAGAATGCTCTTAAAAAACAATTAATACTTAAAGCTAATCAATATGGCAGTTTTGATATAAATAATATCAGAGCTGCCTATTATGCTATTGAAGAGAATGGAACTGACCAAGAACGTAACTTTAAAGATATGGTTCAAAGTGCTCTTGGTGACCCAGATTTTTGGAATGATGTATTCTGTAATAGTAAGATAGCTTCTCTAGGACGTAATACTGATTTTGCAGATGAAGCTTTTAAATTAAGTCTTATGTCAGATAATACAGAAGATATTATATCTGACGCTGAGCAATCTGATGAAGTAGACCTTAGTACTAAACAATGGGATTTCGGTTCTAATATATCTAACTATACAGAACATATAAGTAATGATGTAAGACAATACTTTAATAGTTTACAAAGACTTAATAGTACACAAAAACATGAGAACGGAACTTATGATATAGACCGTAGTAATCCTCTTGGAGTTCCTACTTGTCATACATATCAAGAATGTACTATTGAACTATCTAACATTATAGCTAATCTTGGAGGATTTAAATCTATTAACGATTTTATTGATGCAATAGAAGCTGTTGCTAATAATAAAAAAGAATTTGCTTCTTTTATTAAGTTAGTAGATGATATGAAAGCTAAACCTGATTTTGCTAATAAGATATATACTGATTTAAATAAATTTGTTATTGATAAATTAGAAATAACTATTGATGGATTTGGTACTATTAAATCTATTCAAAGTAATACTTCTAATAATCCTGTACGTAAACTATACTTTAATTTTAGAAACGATTTAAAAGGTAGTTCTATACAAAATGATAATATTTATATAGAAGGATTGTTAGATGAGCTTGAAACTAAGATTAAGAAATTAGATACTGCCAATAACGTTCGTGGTATTAAAGGTGGACGTTCTACATCTAAAATTAAACAAGATGTTGCTATCGAATTTGATTCTTTAGTTAGAGAACTTAAAGATATATACAAAACATACTTCCCAAGTATGAACGATTTAGCGATAGATAATTATATTGAACGTCATAATAAAACTGTAGATACTCATAGAAAAGATAATTTATATAGATTATTAACTTATGCTCAAAAAGTAAATAGTGCTGCTAAGAAAAGTCTTGCTGAAAAAGAAAGTAGAGATTTAAAATATAGAGAAGTACAAATAGAAAACAAACGCAGATTAAATGCTTATCGTCAAGCACTTGCTGCACAAGTTCCAAACGCTAAATATGTAGAACTTGAACTTCCTAAATTTGATGGAGAATATCTTGTAGGTGCAGAAGAAGCATTAAGTAATATAGCATTAGCTATTGAACCATATACTTTGTCCAAAGCTGAACTTAACTCTAGAAATACAGCCGGTAATCTTAATAGTGATGTTATATATAATAACTTCATTACTAATATTGCTAAGATATGTGGAGATAGAGAAGTTCTTAATAATTGGGTTAAAGAAAAACTTCGTTCTACAGAATATGCTTATAGTAATATTCTTATTGATAATCCAGAACAAGGTATAGTAGGTTTATTTAGACGAAAACCTAATGGAGATTATGAACTTAGTCCTTATGCAGAAAAGATTATATCTCCTTATTTACTTAATGGAGTTAGTAATCAACAATCAGGAACTAATGCAGACTATACTAAAATGTCTGATGGAGATTATTATCTTGTAGGACTTTATGCTTATCATAAGAAACTTCAAACTTATAAGAAATATAATACTATAACAGCTAATGGACAAGAAATAGAAACTGCTCCATTTTTGATGAGAATACCGTCAGACGCTCCTAAGAACTTTGCAATAAGTATGCCTAAGTATCATGCTTATGATTTATGGCGATATGATACTAAAGCTATGAATGCTTACATAAAAGATAGAAAGAAAGAACTTATTAAAGTAGCTAATATAGATATTGCTAACGAACAACTTACTAAACTTAATGCACAAGCTGCTACAGTAGAAGAAGTTATCAATCTTGTTACTAATACTCCGGAAGTTATTAAAACAAGTCCGGGTAAACTTCTTAATATAAATGCAAAAGTAGGTACAGAACAAAGAATCGCTTATGTTATTAGTGACCCAAAAGATGGTTGGCAATATCATTATTTTAGTGGAATATTTACTGATGACGGTAAAGGGAATTACTATTTAACTAATCCTAAATATGATGGACAAGCTGCATTTAGTGATTATATACCGGCTTATGCAAATGAAATAGAATCTATTGCTAGAGAAGAATTTAAAATTAATCATCCAGAAGCTCGTTCTATAAATAAGAAGCATCCATTGTTTAATGGATTTATGAATATTGCTAAAGGAGAAATATTTGATTATTATAAAGCTCTTTATGATGTACAACATAACGATAAAGAACATCTTGTAGAATGGTTTCATTATAATCCTAAAAAAGGAGTTTATGATGGAAATAAACTAACAGGTAATGCTTTTAAATTTACTAAACTTGATAGTAGTGTTGGTTATAATATTGGTGAAGAGCTTGAGAGATTAGTGTCCTCCACATCCTCTACGGGGGAAATTAATCTATCAGGATATTCAGAATCGTCAAATGTGTCTGCTACTATCAGTTTTAGTGAAAGAGTTGAATCGGAACTTGAACAATTAGTTACTAAATGGATTGATACTTATCAAACTTATTTTGTTAATGAAACTCATAATAAGTTTGGTTCATTCCTTGAAGGTATTAGTGATAATGAAATTATAGAATACGGTCTTAATGCTTATATTCATTTTGCTAATTTTGATGATTTATTTGAAGGAAATAGTAAGTATTATAAAGACCCTCAAACATTTCTTAAACGAGCTAAAGAAAGTCAAGCTGGCGGAACAAGTTATTCTATAACTAATTATAAATCTACACAAGGAGTTGATAGTCCATTTACTCAATCAGTTAATGAGATAGCAGGTTCTCAACTTATGAATGGAGATAAAGTATTAACTTTACCCAATGGTAAACCTGTAACACTTAGAACTGGTTGGAATGCTGTTACTGTTAAGAATAGTATTAGACCTAGTACTAATCGTAATATGCTTTATGATAAACTTATAGCTGCTGGAACAGATAAAGTTAAAGCAGAAGAAATTGCTGAAGGTTTTGGTTATGTTCCTACTGAACGTGAAGGAGAAACTAGTGCTACAACTACTACTATTAATGATGCTCAATCTTATATTACAATATATGAAGCTGCTCGTCGATTGAAGATATTAGGAGAATATCCTAAATATGCTAGACTGATTGAACAGTTAACAGATAATACTACTGACGTTAATCAAATTAATCCTAATGAATTACAAGGATTTATACAAGTAATGAAGAACTTCTACTATGACCATTATTATAATAAACGTTTTGGTAGACATCTTCCACGTCAGATTAAAAATGCAGAGTTTGTTCTTGTACCTAAGTTCCTTGAAGGAACAAGTTTAGGAGAACTTGCTAATTTCATGATAGAAAATGATATTGACCAAGTTAATACTCAAGAAACAAGTAAAGCTGCTAACTATGACGTACTTACTTATTGGGATAATGAAGGAGTTGTAACTCCTGAAAATCTTGCTGTATTTAGAGAAAAAGCTAAAGAAGTTAAACAACCATTTAGTTATATGTATCTTTATAAACAACAAGATGTTCCACAACATATGGTTGATGCTCAGAACAAAGCAGGTATTCAAGTAATGAAAAAAATACTTGATAATAGTCAAGTTGCTGTTGCTAGTCATAAGAATAATTTTATTAGAGCTTATGTTGCTAATATTCGTGAAGACTTTAATAGTCTTATGGATAAGTATGGTATTAGGTTTGATAAGAACTATCATATTATAGGAGATAATAATGGTAAAGTTGATTATAATCGTATATATAAACTAGCATTAATAGAAGCTGCTCGTCTCGGACTTGATAGTAACACCATTGAATATCTTACTGTTAAGAACGAAGATGCAGGACCTGTTATGCCTAGTTATATGAATATAGTTTCAAGTAAGATTGAAAGTATTGCTCAAAGTCAATTTAATAAGTTTATTACAAGACAAAAACTTCCTGGATGGCATGGAGCACAGGTAACTAGTGTTGGTCTTGATGGACTTATTAAAAAGAGCAAACAACTTAAAGCTGGTGAAACTATTGAAACTGATACTGGCGAACGTGTTGAACTTAGTTATCATAAAGATGGTTCAGAAGTAGAAATACTTCTCCCTAAATGGGCAAAAGCTATGTTTAATCAATACGATGAAAATGGTAATCTTGTTAAAGAGATTCACATTGAAGATATTGATGAAGAAGTTCTTAAATGTATTGGTTATCGTATTCCGACAGAAGGTAAACAATCTATGGCTGTTATGAAAGTTGTAGGTTTTCTACCTGAATGGATGGGAAGTACTATTGTAGTTCCCGATGAATGGGTAACACAAACTGGTTCTGACTTTGACGTTGACTCTATTTATGGTATTGCTTATGAGACTTATCTTGGTAAAGATGGTCGTATTCATAAAGTAGAATATATTGATGGTGAAACTGATGAAGACGCCGTAAGTAGATATAAAGTTTGGCAAAGTGCTGGTAATACTCAAATGAAGTTTGAGGACTTCAAACAGATGTCAATAGAAGACCAAAATACAAGACGTGCTCGAAACAATCGTATAGTCGATAGTATGATTGCTATTATGAATGATAAATCAAGTCTCGAAGAGAATCTTGCTCGTAGTAATTTTGATGATATTACTGCTGCAAATAAAGCTCTTGATAAACTTGATGCTGTTGGTGCTAAACAAAGAAATGTTTATAATCTTTTTGACCAGATTCAATTCCATAGAAATGCTATGGGCGGTGCTACATTGAAAGCATTTAGTGTTGCTCGTGATACAGGTAACTCTGTATTCAATGTTGCTAAAGCTGAACTTAATGTTCCTATTAGAGTAAGATATGGTAATAGAGTTAATCTCGATATTGCTGGTCAGGCATTTCCTGTCAAAGATGGCATAGTTTATCATAACCGAATAGGAAATAGCAAGAACAATAAGAACGTAGTAGGTGATTATATTACAGTTGCAAGTTCTCATACTACTGCTCATATTCTTGATGCTATTAAAGAAGGAGCTATTAAAAATGAGAATGAATATACATTTGCTGCATTTAAAACTCTATTTGATATTGGTTGTGACGCTTATACAGCTATGGCTTGGCTTCGTCAACCAGGAGTTAGTAGAATAGTTGAAGCTTATTATGAATCTCAATCTGTATTTGTTCGTGGTAATTATAATCCTATTCATACAGCAATTAAACGTATAGCTCATGATTTAGGAGCTAAAGTACGCAATGAAGTAGTTACTGATAACAATAACATTACAGAAGTTATGACTGCTCTTCAACAACAATATGGAGAAGAGTTTGCTAAGATGTATCCTGATAGTACTATTAGTTTTGATAATAAAGATAATGCTTCTGTATTTACAATAGATGTTCCAACTATTGAAGAACGATTTGCGGCACAAAATAGTGGTGTATATGATGAAGCAAGTATGTTAATAGATTTAGCTGCTATACTTAACTTTAATTATATTAATGATTATAGTCGTATTATAGCTAATCATGTTAAAGTACTTAATCCTGATAAATTTGGAGCTAAACAAACTATATATAGTACACGTAAAGTAATTGATGATATAGGAACTATTGTTAATAGTGATGACGCTAATAGAATTAATGTAAATGGAGAACCATTATTAGAAGCTATTTATCCTGGTATTACTAAAGCTACTGAAACAGGAGTATTTATGCCAGAATTATATTTAGCAGAAACTGATAAATCTAGTGCTTATCCTGCATTAGATGCATTTATGAGATATAGTACAGTTCCTAGTATTCTTATTAATAAAGGTTTATTTGAAACTGAATCTCATAGTTTTGTTAATGCTATTAATAGTATTCAGAATTATATTAGTGGAAGCGTTAATGAGAAACTTTATAACGATTTTAAGAAGTATGTTCTTGAATATATGTATAAAGGATATTCTGAGGTTATAAGTTCTCCTATATATCTTGATAAAAATGGTAATATAGAAATAGATATTGATACTATTAATAGAACGTTGGAGCAGGGCTTTTCCCCCGTAGAGGATGAGACAAGGAGAATCTATGGATTTGGTTATGATATTAACTATAATGTTAATATAGATAATGTTGCGAATCCTACACAAGAAGAAGTTAATGCTTTCTCTGAACTTACTCCGGCTCAAAAGGTACACTTTGTACAAAGCCATTTACTTGGCTCACAACGAACTATCTTTTCTGAACTGAACGTCAACCTGTTTAACGGATTTGAGTTCCGCACACGTGGAATAAGTAGCCAAATAATTCGTTTTAATGACCAACAACAAGACATGGAAAGCATATATAAAATGTTCGATGCGGCATTCAATAATACTAATCCTATTATTAGACTGACTGCTATTGATATTATTAAATATGCTTTTGTTGTAGAAGGTTATCAGTTCCGTAGAGGAAATGTTAGTAAAGTTATTAAGAATAGTGCTCTTTATACTTCTCTTGAAGATGGAGGTACTGGAATTATTGATAGTATCAGATTTGGTGTTAGTTCTGTAAATGATAAAAACCTTGCTGCTAATAATATATATGAAGATTATATTCGTAGTCATTCTAATATACCACAAGTTCCTACTTATAGAATAAGATATAATAAGAATAAAGCTAGTCTTACATATCTTCCTAATAGTCAGAAGATGTATTATTTTAATCTTGGTACTGTTAAAGATACAGAACTCGCTAAAGAGATAGGACTAGTTAAAGATGTTACTGATAAACATGGTAGAACTAAAACAGTTCTTTCTACTAATTATATTAATATAGTTAATAAAAAAGTTTCTACTTTATATAGAGTTAGTTTATATGGAGAAGGTAATAATAAACAAGTATATCTTATTCCATTAAATAATCTTGAAGAGAATGAACATGGAGAATTTAGTTCTAATCCTATAAATAATAAATATCCTTCTAGTAGATATTATGAAGATATAATTAATCTTAGTCAAGAAAAACAAGCTCCATTCTCTCGTCTTGCAGAAGAAAAGAACGAATTGTTTACTAAGGAAGGAATAGAACCTTATAGATATAAAAAACCTACTGTTGATAAAGAAATAATAGTTCCTACTGATAGGAATTTTATTGCTACTATTGCTGAGCAAGATGCGTCAGTTAGAAACTTTATTCGTAGTATAAATGATAAGTTTGCTAATCCTGGTACTAAAGTATTTTGGGCTTGGAATGGAAGTCAAACTCTTAAACAAGCATTTGGCACTAAGAATATAGGAGCTGTTCAAACTATAATGGATAATGATGGTAATCTTAGAGATTATATTATAACTCGTAAACAAGTTAAACTTAATAAGAAAATATCTACTGATGAGCAACTTGAAGGATTAACTAACGCTAAACGTAATGGAGTACAATCTACTGATAATATTTATACTGTTGTTCCTTATATCAAAAGTGAAACGATTGAAGTAGAAAAAGACATAGAAGATGTAGAACACGCAAGTTCTATTGATATGGATATTGAAACTACTAATATATCTAAGCTTGGTAATTTGGCTCAACAATTTGTATTAGACCTTAAAACTAGAGCTAGAGTTAATTCTGATGAAAGTGCTTCTATTGCATATCAAGATATTCTTAATTATGGAGTAGAAGAACAACGTATTGCTAGTATAGAAGAACGTAAACAAGATACTATTAAACGTTCAGCAGAATTTTATATTACTAAAGCTCATGAACTTGAACGCAAACTTAATAATTTTATTATTGATGAAGAAGGTACAGTACATGATATAGTTTCAGATTATACTATTAATGCTATTGCCAATAATGAAGGATTACGTAATGAATATATAAGTTTAATATTACAAGCTAGTACATTTGGTAATTCATTTCCATTAATAAACGAAATAGCTACTGACAATGTAGATGACGCTACAAGACGTAATATTAAAGGTATTCAGGAAACTATTAATAATATTAAGAATAATCCTAAACTGAAACAAGGATTTGAAATTGTTGCAGAAAATATATTTAAACCTCTTAGTACTAACCCTAACTTTGATAAAGGACTTTCTGATATAACTAATTATATACTTAAAGATGCTAGTGTTCTTGATTGGTTATTCCAAGATGCTCAAGAACTTAGTTATCCTATTGTACAAATCATTCTTCGTGAAGCTAAAGCTAAGATTGACAAGCTCATGTTTGAAGGAGACGATTATGTAAAAAACTATAAGAAACAATTAGCTAATATTAAATCAGAAGCTGCTAAAGCTGGTAAAACGATTAATTGGAATAATGTTGTTAATCCTGTAACTGGTAAATTTGTTTCTAATCATACTTATAAATTTACACAAGATAAGAATGATTTAAATACTAAAGTAAAAGAAACTAAAGATAACTATGGTGAATTTAGCAAAGAATATCTAAGAGCTAAACATGAACGTGATTTATGGTATCTTGCTAATACTGAGCAAAAATATGTTTCAGAATATTATCAAAGAGTAACTGATAATGAAGCTTCTATGCTTACTGATTATAATATTGATTATTATATTAAGTATCTTAAACTAAATGATGAACGTAATAAGTTATTAAGAATATTCAAAGGTAATCGTACAGAAGAAGATAATGCTGCTATTAAGCGTTTAAATTCTGAAATTAGAGAAATGCAAGAAACTACTGATTTTAATACAGGAGAATGGAAACCTCAAGACGCTTATAATAGAGCTTCTAATCTTCGCAAATATGTAGATGAAGTTAGTAGAATTAAAAAAGCATTTTTTGAACGTAAAACTAGAGAAGGTTTTGAAGAAGATTTAAAACATTATCTTGGTATTATTAATAAGTATAAACATTTTGATAGTGCTGGACGACAAATAGAAAATGAAGATATATTATTACAAGTAGATGAATATGCTAATGCTGTTGAATGGTTGAACGAGAATACTTATTATAGAATTAATGAGAAACTTCAAACAGAAATTAATGAAGCTTTTGCTGCACTTAATGGAAATAAAGAAGAAAAGAATCCTCAATTCAAGAGTATAGTTCAACATACAGAAAATGCTTATGATAATTATGGAATTATTGATGGTCGCCAATTTAATAATAATCAAGTAAAAGCTATTAAAGAAGAACAAGAAGCTCAATATGCTAATCGTGCTAACGATGGAGAATCAGCAGAAGTTAAACTTCTTCGTAATAAAGCTCCTATAAGTCAAATATATAGTAAGAAGTTCTATGAAGGATTTAGTAGTGCTACAACTCCTAGTACAGTAGTTACTCAAACTCGTAATACTATTGTAAAAGAGATTAATGCGATTCTTAAAGATGCTCTTAATCCAAATACAGGTAAGATTAAACTATCTGATTTGACAATAGAACAAATAAGAGAACTTAGCGGACTTTATGATAGACTTGATGAAGTTAAACGTTTACATCGTAAAGATGAAAAAGTTAAGAAGTTCTTAAAAGAAGAAGTGTCATTCCATACTGATAAAGTTACTTATGCTATTGATGAAGATGCTGCTAAACAAAAAGGTAAAGAGTTCTTTGCTGCATGGAGAACAGTAGCTAATGCTAAGAATTATGATGAAAATGGAATCTTTATAGGATATACTAATGAACCTAATAGTGATATATTCGGTTATGTTACTCCTAAACTTGATGATAATGGTAATGTTATTAATAAAGATTATGTTGATGAAAAACGTTCTAAGGCTCTTAAGTTTTTAAATGAAAATATTGAATTTGTTCCTACAAGTTACTATTGGCAAGAACGTGAACAAGCTATTAAAGATGATAAACTTAAAGAATTTGAAGATAAAAATCATATCTTTAATCCTTTAAGTGGTAAAATGGAACCAATTCGCATTTGGACTACAATAAGAGTTAAAGACGAAACTAGTAATACTAGAAATTATGTAGCTTCATATAATAATACAAGAAGTAAACCGCTTCCTGAAACAGTTAATAATAATTATAACAGATATACTGATAATTATAATGGTAGTGCTAAATATTATAAAAATGATAATTCTAATGAATACGAAAAGAAGATAAGAAAGTTGATGCAAGATACTCTTTATGATTTAACTAAAGAAAATAATACTGCTATGTCATTCGTTGCTAAAGGGCTGTTCCCCCGTAGGAGAAGGACAGAATCAACGTTACCTAATACTGTTAAAGCTGCATTTAATGCTATTGGATTTGGACAAAGTTTAGACCCAGATAGACATATTAGTGACAATATTGGTTATGAATATGACCGAGAAACTAATATACCATTATTAACTCCGTTAAAAGATAAGACTTATAAACGGATAGAAGATATACCTGAACAAGGTCTTACTGAATCCGATGAAGATTATAAAGCTAGAGTTGATGATATTAAAAAACATAATGAAGAATCTGCTGAATATAATAGACAGCTTGATGTTAAATTGATGGATAAAGACTATGAATCAGTATTTGAAGAATTTATTAAAGGAGCTATTCAAGCTAATGCTAAAACGCAAACTAAACTAGACCTTTATTATCTTCTTGAATATATGAGAAGTCAAGCACAAGCTTATCGTCTTACAGGATTTAATAATCTAGCAGTTGATAAAAGAACTTCTACAGAAGATAGAAAAGTTTATAAGACTCAAGCTCCTAAAAGAGTTATTGATTTAATTGAAACTTGGTCTAAACGTTTCTTATTTGATGAATATAAAGGTAAGAATACATGGGATAAATTTGCTGCTGTTGGACAAAATATTGCTAGTGCTAAATATATGATGTTTAATATTACAGGAGGTATTGGTAATATATTAACCGGTTCTACTAATATATTCATGGAACGTTATGCAGGAGAATACTTCAATCATAAAGATTGGGAAAATGCTAAATTTGGATATTATATTAAAGCAGTTCCGCATTTCCTTGCTAACATGAATAAAGATACTAGCGATAATCTTACTGATGCAATAATTAAACTCATGGGAGTTGTAGATTATAATGGTATTCGTGAAACATCTAAATCTATTGATAGTATTGAGATAATCAATAAGATGAGAGATTTTGCATATAGTCCACAAAGTGCTGGTGAACATTTTATGCAAAATACTGCTATGCTTTCTATGATGCTTAGTAATAGAGTTTATAAGAATCAGAAAGGTGAAATTGTTATAGGAGATTTCCATAATTATAATCGTATGCTTGAAGAAGTTGCTCTTCGTAAAGTTATCGAAGGTAATACTGAACTTGAAGAACTTTATGCTAAATTCATTAATCGTATTAAAGAAGATAAGAATAGACTTAAAGATTATCTTTGGTTTAAGAAAGATGTAAATACAGAGTTCTTGCGTAGTCTTAGTGATAAAACTTATGGATTAAGATATGCTGAAGTAAGAAATGAACTTACTAAAGAAGCTAAGAAACAGTTTGAATCTGAACCTAGATTAATAGACCAATTTGAACTTCAAGACGGTTATGCTAAACTTAAAGACGATAGTCTTGTAGATTTAGGTAAACTTGCTAAATTCAAAGGTAAAGTCGTATCAGTTAATAAAAAGATTCATGGTGTATATGACAGATTAGGTGGTGCTCGTATAGAATCTACTTGGGTATTTGGTAGTCTACTTATGCAATATCATAAACATATTTATACAGGGGCTCTTAAGCATTTCCGTGTAAATGGTTATTATAATGAAAGTAGAGAAAGTATTGAACGTGGATTCTATGTTAGTCTTTGGGATTTTGCAACAACAGAATTTAGAGGACTTACTGATAGAGCTAAAACTAAAGCTAAAGAAGACGGCACTAATCTATTTATTGCTGGTGTACAACAAGTTTGTAGAGCATTTATTGATACTTTCTTAAACTACAAATTTAATTATGCTACAATGTCAAATGCTGAACGAGCTAATGTTCGTAGAGCTTTAGGAGAACTTACTGGTATTGCCTATGGTCTACTCGGTGGTATTGCTGCTAGTTGTGCATTACTTGCTGCTGATGATGACGATGAAACTGCTAAGATTATAGCTAATCTTGCTCTTTATCAAGCAGACCGTTTATCTTCTGAAACTATTATGTATAATATCGGTGCTGTATCAGAATTTGATAAACTTTGGTCAAGTCCTGTTGCTTTAGGTCAATCATTCAAAGATGTACAGTCTGCATTTGGATTTATTGCTAAGTATCTAATTGAAGGAGATGAATTTAATCCTAATTATACTACCGGTCTGTATAAAGGTGAGAATAAACTTGCCGTTTATGTTAAAAGACAAATTCCTATTTATCGTGGAATCAATCGTATAATGCAATTAGACCAAAATAATAAGTATTATAAACTGACTGAAAATATGCTTGGTATTATTCCTACTCAATCTATTGCTGAATGGATTGTTAATGGGAAATAAGATACAGGTCTAAGTGCGGATAAAAAAGAAGCCCGTAGAACTAGTAAGGAATCAACTATCCTACTAGCCTACGGGCTTTTCTATTACTAAACTATTGCTTTTTGGCGGTTTTATGGCTCGCCTTGCCATTTTCTTTATCGAACTGAACAACTATATTAATCAGACTAGAACGTCCAACAGAGAGCCTTATAATCGTTCCCAATTTGTCAATTTCTTTCCACAACGAGCACAAACATAATAACCACCTTCAACAACTCTTACATTTCCTCCTTTACCGCCTTTTCTTTTAAAACTTATAACACTATTTCCTACACGTCCTTTAGACTTACCTTTAACTCTAGTTCTAGGCTCAATCATAAAAACTCTATTATGAGCAAAGTATTTACATATTAGTCTTTTTAGCCACAATGACATCTTCTTTCTTTTCAATAAGACCATAATTTATAAGATGTTTAATAAAGTTTCTTAGTATTAAGAGCAAAATCATAGAAACAATCTTTCTCACGAACTACATTTCGTTTAGTATGAGGTTTTTTATCAAGCCCAATAGATACTTTATTTTCTATAACAGCAGGTTTAACTATTTTAGTAACTCTATTATAAGAAAACAAAGTAAGACCTAGTTTATTTCTTATACTACCAATGTATTTATATTTCACATCTTGTTTCTTTAGAAATTCTATCTGTTCTTTAGATAGATTATCTTTATTAATATTTGGTACTATATCCATAGCTGTATTTAATCTAAAAATGAATATTCATATTGACTAGAATTAGGGTCTTTAATAGTTCGTTCACAAGCTCTAAAAGCAGCACAACATAGAACGAATATAACAATCCCTATAATAAAACCTGGTAAACAACCAATACCTTCAGGTTCGTTAGGTACTTCACGATTAGGTTGACGACCTATATATTCTTGCGGATTATATTCATCGTAATCGTCGTGCATATCTTTGTAATCATCATAATATTTATCTTTCATATCTTTATCTATATTAATGGTTAGTGATATATCTCATTCATATCCTCTACGGGGGGCTGAGGTTGCGAAGCAACCGATTCTTAAATAATATCTTAATCGTCAATATCTACAATATCTGTAGATTCTTCTGACTTTAAGGTCGGCAACTACGTTGCCTCCGTGCCCCGTAAGGGAATGATGAGATGAAATAATTAAGCCTATCATTGCTAACAACGATAGGCTCATTCTGTATAACTTAACTATGAACGTTAGCTTGTTCTCGCTATATAATTATCTCTTCATTCTTTTTCAAGTTTATAAATAATATCTGTAATATAATTCTCAGGAAAAGTTCCTTTTAATCTAGTAATTTCCTTATTATCTTTTTCGATAATAGTAGTAGGAAATACTTCAACATTAAGTTCCACAAGTTTATTTGGTGGAAGATTAGCAATATTTACAATATTAATATTACAATCATCATTAACTTCTGCAACAGCATTACCTATAATACTAATCATCGTATGACAGGCTTCACAATTCTTTTTGGTATAGCAAGTGATTCTTATCATATTTCGACTATATTTTCAGTATCTTCAAAATTAGACATAAAACTTTGAACAGTTCTTCCATAAAATCCAGGTGAATTATCGGCATGAACATAGAATACTGCATCATACCAATAACCACTTTCGGGACATTTGATTTTACCAATCTCAACTACTTTATATTCATTCTTAGTTTGAGTATGAATATAAGTATGTTCAATAAGAGGTTTATCTTCAAGCATTATTTTGCAAAACGATTTTGTGTAGTTCCAGATACTTTAGCTGGCTCATCATCAGCTTGAGATTCTGTATTTTCAGTAGCAGTAGTTTCTTCTACTTTAGTTTCTCCTGTACCACCGGTAGAACCAAATCCTCCTTCTCCACGTTCAGTAGTTCCAAGTTCTTCAAGAGTTTCAACTTCTTCCCAAGTAATTTGTTCTCTACGACGAACAAGTAATTGACAAATACGGTCTCCTTCAAAATCGTCAGTCATAGCACGATAAGGAAATTCATAAACAGCTTTATCAAAATATTGTGAGCATTTGTCTAATGAATGATTCTTAACACCAAGCATAAAACGAACTGTATCTTTAAGTTCTTTAAATGCTGATAAAAGATATTTATTAGTACGTCCTTTAAATATGACAAGAAGTTCTCCACGATAACCCCAATCAAGAGTTCCAGGTGCATTAGGAACATAAAACTCTGTTTTAGTATTACTACTACGTGGACGAAGTTCCATTTCGTATTCATCAGGAAGAGCAAAATGTAATCCTGTATGAACTATATAACGGTCTTTATCAGAATCGTATTCAACAGATTTACAATAAATGTCACAACAAGCATCTCCTTCTTTACCATATTTAGGTAACGGAATACGTTTATCTTCACGCCATACTTTAACAGAAACATTATTAATGTCATTATCAAGTTGTTCAATAAGTTCATCAATAGTTTCAATAGTACCATTTTTAAAATCATACATAGCGTTTGCAATAGCTCTAGCTAAATTTCCCATCGTTATTTTCGTTTATAAGTTTTAAATAAATATTTAATCCAAGCATAATGTTTTCTATTCTTTAAATACTCCATATCTTCTTCATGATAATAAGCTTCTTGTTCAAAGCTAATATCTCTATAAGCATGACGGAATAGAATAATAGATTTAATCACATATTCAACAAGATATAATATATAGAATATAATATATAGCAATTCTTTTTGTTGAGCAGTATGAATAGATTCATGATTAATAGTTCTATCATCAATTCTAACTCCTTTTCTAGCAAAAAGTATTCCAAATAGGTTAATACATTTATAACCTTTAAACGGTATGATATTATTATATATTATCTTCATATTAACTAAATGTATCTGCTAAGGCAAAAGCAGTTTGAATTTTACGTGATTTATCTCCAAATATGAGACTATCAAATCTCTTTTCACCAACAGCATTATCAATATTGGAATAATATCCAGATATAGCATTAGCAGCTCCCCAAGCAGTTCCAATAATATCTTTTTGTCCAATACCTTCATTATAATAGTTCCAAGTAGAACTAATAACATTCAGTTTTCGCATAGATATTCCGGAATCTTCATAAGCCGCATTATTACGATAACAAAGTTCTTTATGAGAATGTCCTGTATTTAGTAGATTTTCTTCTTCCGTTTCACTTAGAACATTCTCACAAATATACTTCATAACGTCTTCATCAGTAACTTTAATATTAGCAAGTATAGTATATGCTTCTTCTAAATCTTTACGTTTAGTATCACAAATACCAAGTATTTCGTGAGCAATTTGTATATTAGAATGAACACTAGCAGTATGTCTAAAACTTACATAATTAGTAGCAGTACGAATAGCAGCATTTAGAGTATTTCTACATATAACTCTAATAGGTGTAAATAATATCTTAACTCCTCCTGTTCCATCATGACTATTAGTAAATACTAAATAGTTTTCAACAGGGTCTCCTTTAACTATTATATTAGAAGGAAGTTTAGCACTAACAAAAATACGCTCACCATTTCCAAAACTACCAGCAGTTTGCCATAAAGCTCTTCCGCTACCTATGGCATCATCAAAAAACTTAAACGCTTCTTTATTTTGAACAGGTGTATATTTTCCCTTAACAACTCCAAGAGGAATATTATAATCAGTACGATAGGTAGAATAAGCATTAGGACAAATTCTGAAAATATCTTTTCCATGTAAATGAGCATCAGAATCTTTTGTCTCTTTGATAACTTTATCCAAGTCTTCATCACTATTTATATTAACAGACATTTTACCATAAAGTTCGCATTTATCAACTTCCCAATCAAGATGTGCTTTAGCTATAACATCTTCTGAAGTTTTACAGTCAGTAACATCCGTTACTCCTTTATATCGCCAGGGGACTCCTTTAGCTACATAATAACTCATAACTATATCGTATTTAATAAGTCCTTAATAATATCAATAATTCTACCTCTATCATTAATTCCTCTAGTTTCTCTTATATATTTAATAATAGATTCTAGTTTATCTTCAACATCAAACATAACAATATCTTATTTAATAATCAAACTTTCATTGTAATCAAGATTAGCAAAAGAACTTTGAATACCGTCTTTAAGCATATTCTTAATTACAGTTTTATTAACATCAGGGACAACATTAGAAAGATGCTCTGTATCAAAGAATCCTTCGAGTAGTCTAAAATTAGACCTACCTAGTAAATCATATAAACTTATTGAAGTTTCAAACTTAACATTAATAAGCATAAGGTCTTCAACAACAAATAGTCTACCATATTCTTCCATCATACGTTCAGCACGTTCAGAATATTCTGCTTTAAATTTAGCATTAATAACATCAATAAATCCTTGCGGGTCAAGAGAATCAACATTAGTATCACTAATATCAAGCATATCATTATTATACAGTTCTCTAAATTGGTCAAATACCAAATCTTTAAACGTAAGAAGAATTTCTTCATCAATAAGTACAACTTCTGTTTTCTTAGTATAAAGTTTACTATCTACAAGATTAATAACTTTATTACCAGATTTACCTGTTTCGCCATAAGCAACAACAGCTTCATACATACTGTCTTTAAGACGTTTAGCATTATTTTCTTTAGTTTTACGAATAGCAGCAATACGAGCTTCTTCTTTTTTACAAGCATCAGCTTCTAAACTAATAGCTGTATAAGCTTTACGGTAACCATCAAGCTTTTGCTTTAGATTATCTTCTGTAATAGCAAGTTTAGCAAGAATCTCTTCTGTAACTTCACCACCAGCTTCTTCAATCTCAAAGAAAATATTTTCAAGTTCAGTACTAATAGCGAATAAACTTTGTCTTTTATTATTATCTTCCATATCTTTATTTTATTAAGTTCTATTATTAACTGTATATATATAAGATGTTTTAATCTTACCACAATTGGAACAGCGACTTATAATCGCTATTCCAATAACATGACCGTAAACATCTTTAATATCTTCTTGTTTAAGAACTTCACATTTATGAAGTCCAAAAGCGCAACGAGTATTTTGACTTACTTTCATTTCAATATCTCTACTAATTTAACATTACAATTTATACCGTCACATCTATATTCTTTTAGAGGACAACTAGAACCATTACAATCAAAATAATTAACTCTAACAACTTCTAATTTAAGTTTAACAGAACTTATATTATCATCAGTTTTAGTATTAAATATAAATTGATAACCTAATTCTTTTCCTTCGGTAATATCAACGTCTAATATATTTCTATCTTCTATGCTATATTCATCTAAAATCGTATCCATGTTCTTCAAGTTTATCTTTAATCATACCAGCAATAATTTTGGCATTTGGATGTGGAGCACCAGTCTTACCAAAATATCTTAAATCAATAATATGACGCCATTCTTTAGCTGAGTAGGTGTATACTATTTCAGTAGCTAAGTCAAGAGGTAGTTCTCCTCTTGCATCTTGAGGTTCCATTCCATCTGCAATTTGAGCAAGATAAGATTTGCAAGATTCATAGTTATCTAGAAGATAACGTTGAAGCATTGGTTGTTTATACTTATAAAGTACAACTTGACTATTATCATAAGGATGCCATTCTCCGTCATCGTTCTTAATATAATGACAATATCCTTCATAATCATACTTATAATAAGCAACTTCTTCTTGCATACAATCAAACCAATGTGGTTGACAAATAGCACATTCTCCTTCAAATCTACCACGAGAATAATTACAATAACGAGTAGATTGTTCAGCAATGTTATTAGGACTAACACGATTTAATTCACGAGACGTACTAACTTGTGTAATAATATTGAAAGTATATCTCATAAGATTATGTTCTATTTCAGTTTCAGCAAAATATTCTCTATCAACTTTATATTCATTTAGAATAGTAGCAGTCGCAGGATGGTCTATAAGAAATTGACCATTAGTAGCAACATAAAGTTTATCTTTACAATTTTCAAATTCTATATAAGGACATTCTTTAAAATTATCAATAATATGTTTAGCAGCAGAAGTAAATTTACTCATTATATAATAATAAGAATAGTGTCTAAACATACTAAGATGATTAGATTCTTTCAAATCATTACAAAGTAATTCATCATTTCTTCCAGTTTTAAGAGCATAACAAACTCTTGCACATCTAGCAACGTGACTAATATTATCTTTAGGAATCCATTCCTCTACTTTCGGTCTTACTATTTTCATATTCGTAATTTTTATATCTAGCTAATTGAGCCGCTTCAATAAAAGTTCTAGCTTTACGTTTACCAACAATAACTTTAAATACTCCTAATGGAGGATATTCATCTTTAACTATAAATTTACCATCATAATAAGCATTAATAACTTCACGTATTCTAGTTTTAGTTACTACATAATGAGCTAATATAGTTTCAGGATGTGTAACACTTTTAATAGGCGGACGTATAACAACATATTCCATATATTACTTTGGGTCGTTCCCCCGTAGGGGATATGAAGATTGATTTATCTTATCTAATACCGCTAATACTTGATGGAACAACTTGAACTTATTGCCATCATTATCAATAACAAAATCTGGATTAATACCTTCAAGAGATTCACTAATATGAATAGAACCTTTAGGTTTAATTTCATCATTATTAGGTCTTTTAATTTCAATAACAAATCCTCCTTTTTGTCTTCTTATAGCGTCACATTCATTAGCAAACCTTACATCGGCTATAGCACAAAATCCAAATCTATTACGTATTTTATTAGCATTAGACATAGTAGCATTAATCCAACAATTGTCTCCTAATTGATTTCTACCAAGTTCTGTTCCAACATATTGCAACATAGTTCTAAGACTAATAGCAACTTTATTATTATAACCTTTAAGTAGAGAAGCAATAGAAGTGGTACTTAATATAGCATGATTAGCAATTATATAATCGTTTGGTACTTTATTAAGTTTAACAAATATACCACTATCCATAAGATAAGATGATTGTTCTTTATAAACAATACTATCAAAATAATCTCTATTAATAAGAAATACTCTAGAACAAATATCTTTTATAAAATCAGCAAAATGTATAACAGCGCCAATTTCTCTAGTAATTCCTGGTTTATCATATCTTATACTCCAATTCCTATAATCGGCTCTAAATAGTCCTTCTCGTATAATATATGCAATCATACCAGCAACTGTATCTTTACCAGATTTAGCTTTACCTGCTATACCAATAATAGGTCTAATATCTTTAATCATATCTAATAGGTTTAATTGCATTCGCAAATGTACCAATAATAACAATATACCAAATTATATAATAATATATTTTTTGACTTATTTTAAGGCTCACCATTGAACGCAAATTAGAATCTTAACAAGACATTGGTTGATAGGGCTGAATGCCATGACGGGCAAAAGAATGGCATCTACGGGCACATCGTAGTACATTTTGTCATCATGAAACAAGAAAGCGGAAGCAGCCATAGACATCAAAATCTACAACTACTTCCGCAACTCAATCACTAACCAACATCTATATATTAAATCCTATAAGCAACAAATTCATCATTCATACTATCTAATACAAACTGAATATTAGAATCTCTACTATATACTGTTTGCAAATATTCTCTATGAGCAACAGGTCTTATTTTAAGTCTACCATAATTATCAACTTTACATTGACGACAATTACTATCAATCTTTTCTCTACTAAGTATAATAATTAATTTACGACCTTCAGTAGGACTATAATAATCAGCTTCAAGATAATATTTATTATCAAATAGAGATTTATCTCTAATATAAATAACATTATCTTTAACAACATAATACGGTTTATCTTTATCAACCGTAGTATTAATAATATTATATATTAATCTAACATTATTCATCAAGTATTATTTGAGTTTTCTTTATATGAAAGGGTACTTTTTCAACACCACTACGTTCTCCAAATTCAACAAATAGATGTTTTCCAATATAAAGATGTTTATCTCTTAATATCATTTGTTGATATTCATGAGTAGCACTAAGTCTTGTTTCAAATTTAGCAGTATTTACATCATTCTGACAAAGAATAATAGGTAATTCTCTCTTAGCTTCTTTATAAATATCTACTATAACAAACTTACCATCAGTAGCAGATTTAAACTTCTCCATATAACCGACACGTCTACGACCATATTGATAATCAGCAGAAGGATTACGAAGAATAAGTCCTTCAAACCCAAGACCAATAAACTCATCTCTATATTTTAAAGCTTCATTATCGTTTGTTATAAAAATAGAAGGTAGACGTATAAGACGTTTGTCATTATTAAGATGTTCTTTATAATCATGAAAATTAGTTATTCTATTATCAAGATATTTATCAATAAGAACAAGTCTATTACTTTGACTCATCTCTGGCACAGCTAAATCGTAACACCAAAATTGAAGAGCTTTATTTTCAACACAATTAGCGTCTTTAACAAAATGATTAATTTGATTTACAGTATATCCCGGAAGATAAATCTCACCATCAAGCGACCATTGTTCTTCAATCATAGCTGTAATTAAATCTTCAGGAAGGACGGTAAGAAGATATTCTTCAAGATTACTAAGAGTGCTCCAATAAATACCTTCACGAGATTGAAATCTAAGTTTTATAGGCTTAAACATATCTCCATTGTTATATTCAGCACTAATAAAACATCTAAGACCATTAATCTTATATTGTCCAATCATAACAGGAACTTTATCCCATACTTTACCTGTATAAGATTTGGCAAGCATTGGTAATAGTCCACCATTATTTTCATTAGTACGATATTTTGGTAGATAAGCGGCAAGATATTGATAGAGATTATTTATGTCTCCATCCTCTACGGGGGAACGAGAAATATCACCATCGTCTTTAATGTCTTCAATAGACATATATCCTGTCTTACGTTTATCTCTATATCTACTTTCAAGTTCAGCAGTGGCATTCTTTTGAGTAACTTTATAAGCTTCAAATCTACTAGCTTTACCGACAATTCCATATTCAACTTCAATAATTAAACCATTATCGGTAATTCCAGCTCTCCACCGTGTAGGAACTTCATTATTATTCTTTCTATATAACCATTGTTCCATTTAGTTTTTAGCTTTAAAATTTCCAAATGCAAATGTAACAGCTTTATTACTAAGTATTCTAGCCTTACGTTCGGCAACAGTTTCTTTTTTAGGTTTAGCTTTAACGGCTTTTTTCCCTACTTTAAGAGCGTCACCATCAAACATAGATAGAACATTATCAACTCGTACTTTACGAGCGCTACTACGAACTTTCTTACTATAAACAACAGGAGGGTTTTCAAGTTCATATAATTCATTCTTCTTTAGAACCTCTCCATATTGTTCCATAACTTTAGCATATTCTTCATTAGTCATTCCATTATCCATAGCTTTATTTAGAAGATAAGCAAATTCTGCATCACTTCTTTGCCAAACATAGCTATTAGTTTGACGAGGTCGACTACCATCAGGAAGAACTAAAGTAGCATCAAGTTCTTTTAGCACAACTTGTATAGCTTTGTCTATTCCACCATATTGTTTAATATGTGCTTCAACAAATCGTATATCTTGCGCGTCAAGTGTTACCATTATAATGATGATTTGCTACATTGGAAAATTACAATACGTTCCGGTTTACCAATCAAACAATGATTGTATTTAAACCATTCAACAACGTCCCAAGTAGGTTTATATTTAATAGCACCGTCATGATGTGCAACACCTTCTAAATAATCAAATCCAGACGGGACTATATTTCCTTTATCAGAATCATCTAATAAATTAAATTTCTTAATAATTCCTATATCGTCAGGATTTGTAACATCAACAGCTCCATAAATATAAATAAATTTTCTACTTATAGAAGCTCCATTAGGTAAAACAGTCTTTTCGTCTGTATCAAGTTCATGCTCTATTTCTTTAGTAATAGGACGCATAACTACATACTTATAACCTGTAACACCTTTAGAACGGGACAGAATAGCTTTCTCCCGTATCCCAAGAAAATTCGTTTTCTGCATAATTATCTGCTATATAGTTATATGATAGATTAATAAGTTCTTTTATAGTTTCGATTGAATATTTACTACGTAATTCAGCAAAGTCTTTAACTTCATATTCTCTAGGAATACATAACGGTATTATATTATAATTATTTCTTAGCCAAATAGCTTCACGATATCCCGTATTATCATTATCCATTAAAGACAATATAAGTCCATTAGGACATTTTGCTCGTAACCAATCGTATTCATTTTGTTTAAGTTTATATGATTCATGAGGTATATTAACAAGACCTATGGTTCGCAGGGCTGTTCCCCCGTAGGAGATGGATAAGTCTATTGCATCTAAATACGCTCTAAGACTTATTCTATCTTTAGTACTTTTAGTTATAATAATAGAATCATATTCACTAAGTTCGAGATTGAGTAGTCCTTCTAAACAATTACTATTAGTAATAAATCTAACAGTTCCATGTTTTCTATTAGGAAAGTACAGTTTAATATTATATACTCCTCGTTTATCTTGTCCTAGCATATAAGCATAACATACATCCTTTCTATCATTCTCATAATAATATTTAGGTTCAGGATTAACTTTTCTATTAATATAAAAGTAATCAACAGGATAAACAAAGTTAGTATTAAGATAACTAATAGGGACATGAAATTTTCCCCAATAATTCTTATCATAATTATTCCATTGTCTAGGAACAAATTCTATAATAGGTTTTCTATTTCTAGCAGCATTAACTCCTTCGGCTATTATTCCTTCGATATTTTCGTCTTTATCCTTACCATATATTATATTTCTAAAAGTATATGCAATATGTTTAAGAACAAATATAAACCAGCCTTTATTAGATATATCAACGTTTTTATGAATAATCTCGCTGATAACTAATGCAGCAGCATCAAAACAATCTCCATGAAAATAACCAGCAAAATCTTTAGCTTTTAACTTACCACGATTGTCATATTTAAAACCGAAACTAGGATGTTCATCAACACGAAAAGGACTTGATATAAATTCTCCGGTATTAATACAGTGTTCTATTATTTCTGTATCTACACCTGTATAAGCACTAAAAATGCTTACTTGACTTATTTTAGAAAGTATAAATTCTTTAGTAAGATTACCGTTAGTTACAGTTCTTCTCATATTGGTTTTAACATCTTAAACGTGGATAATAAAAAAGGAGTAAGACACCAAATATAGTATCTTACTCCTTTATATCCAACTATTTAACTAACTTTTCTTAGAACGGTAGGTCGTCAGCAGGATTTCCACCAGCAGCAAAAGGTGAAGCTGCAAAGTCAGTCGGTGCAGTTCCAGGCATTGCTCCTCCCATTTGAACTCCTGGCATAGCTCCACCCATCATAGGTGCAGCAGCAGGCATAGCAGGTGCAGCAGCTTTTGTTTCACGATATACAATAGATTCTTTAGCTGGGTCTACTTTCAACATCGGAGCAACATTCTGTTTATAAAGTTCAATACAACCTTCTCCAACAAAGTTAGTAAATCCTAAATCACCCATTGTAGATTTACCACGAACAACAGGCTGCCAAGCATTCTTAACTTTAGTAAAGCGAAGAAGCTTAATCCAAACCGGAAGGATTCCTCCTGTTGCACTCTTATAAACAGGTTTACCGTCATTGTTCATCATCTTAATGAAGTTCTCGAACATAGACTTCCAACCATCTACAACAACTTGCGGTTCAACAGGAACATAATTTCCTTCATCGTCACTATCTTCAAAAGGCAAACACAAAGCGTCTTCTTCTTCCTCAGTCATAGGACGACCTTTAAGGATATATACGTCCATAAGATGTTTCATCCAACCAAGAACAGAATCAACTTTCCAAGCTTCTGCACCGCCAACAATAGTAAGAGCATTACTTTCAGCTGGCATCATACGATGAGTAACATAACGACGAACAGATTCATTTTCATCATTACTTGCAAATGTTACAGTAAGAATAGGAATAGCCAAACCAGCAAATGATTGCAAACCTTGAACTTCTTCTCCAAGAGTTACCCATTTAATTTCTAGATTGTCAAGATGTCCAATGAACAAACCATTAGGTTTAGCATCTCTACGTTCGTCAAACTTTAAACGAGAAGCAGCACGAGTATCATTACTAATACCTCTACGCTTTTTCTTAGGTTGAGCTTCTTCTTGTTTGGCACTTACAGGTTTTCCTGCATTAACTTTCTCTTGTTCTTCTTTAGTTTGAGTACTCATTTCAACTAAATTTAAAAGATTAATAAAATATATAGATAAAAAGAGAGCCGCACTTAGATTAACTCCATGTACGGCTCTACATTATTAAATGAAAAAAGGATGTCTAATAACGGACGAGTTATTCAGCAGCTTGTTCAGCCTTCTTTTCACCAACACGAGCAGGTTTCTCTTCACGAGATTCACCAAGTACAGCAACTTTAACAGCTACATTTTCATAACCATTGAAGATTTCTGCATCAGCAAGTTCTTCCGGATTTACAGAGAATACCAAGTTCATAGTCTTAGCACGGTCTCCCATGTGAGCCTTCAACTGCATCCAAACGTTAGAGTCAGTAAATGTCAATGAAACTCCTGTACCAGTAGTTCCGGCAGGATTTGCAGATTTACTTCCTTTACGTTTCGGAATTTCATCACCTTGAATAGCTTCCATAAGAACAGCTTTCAGTTCTTCTTCTGTAGCTCCTTCACGGTTCAAAGCGGCAACCAATTCTTCATTCTGTGAATTACGGGCAGATTCCAAGCAATCTTCGAAATGTGCTTCTACATATTTCATCTTGTCATCTTTCGTCATACGTTCACGAGTAGTTTTCGGATTACCTTTTGCATCAAATTCCTGGATACCTTTGGCAACACCCCACATATCAAATTCTCTGTGAATAGCGATAGCGGCTTCCGGAGAATCAATATCAAGACCGTTTTCAGTACAGAACTCAACAAGTTCAGGAACTTTGTTACGAATAGCTTCTGCTACATTGTCAGCAGTAGTCACAAACATAATGTTGTCACCGGCTTGCAAACCAAGTGCTTTAGAAACAGGAGGTGTAATACGGAAACCGCCCAATGCAGCATTTGCTACAAGTTCTGGTTCATAACTTACATTTCTCTGACCTGCATTAACTGCACTAAAACCGAATGACATTTTTCCAAAAGTTTTCATAAGACTTTTATGTATTAAATTGTTTATAAATATGAGCTTTAACAGCTCGTTAATTTCACTTTACTTCTTGAGCTTCAATATCAATAATATCTGCATCGTTAAGCTCTGCACCAGCAACTATTTTAAGTTCGGTAGTTTCATATACACCAAACAGAATATCGCTAGCTATATCACGAGCAGCATAAGTAAATGCTCTATGACTGATAAGTATTCGAGGATACTTTTTATATGTATCTTTCTCAAACATTTCAGCAGCTTGGGCTTCACTAAAACTAAATTTACCAATAGAATGAACTTCCTTACCACGAACTACACGACAAATATCGTATTCAGTTACATAATCAACAGGTTGATTAGGTATTCGATAAACAGGAACAAGACCTTGTTTAGCAAGTTCTTGAGCATGAGCAGGATTCATAGCAATAGATAGTTTATTATTCCATTGATAACTCTTATATATATTGCCATTAAAATCTTTAAAATAAAGAGTAGGATAAACATAAACTGTATCATCATCTTTATTCTCTGCTTGTTTCTTTTCTGCTTCTTTACGATTATTGCATTTAATACAATAGTCAGGAAGTTTATCTTCAACATAAACGTTAAAACCATCTGTATATTCATACAGAGGACTATAATCTTTTGTACATTCCCATGTTAGTCCTGCCTTTGATAATAACGATTTAATAACATGAATATCAATTCCTGTTTTACCGTTTATAACGTGGATATGTTCAAGGCAAGTACTAAATGGAAGATTAAGGTCTTGCGCTCTCATCAGAACAGCCAAACCATCTTCTACACTAGCAATACCACCTTTCTTACTACGCATTATCTGTAACATAAACACTTTAGCATTCTCTAATTGAGCTGGGTCTAAAAGGTTTATACTATTCAATGCGTGAACTACATTTCCAACAGGTTGAGTATTCACATCTTTACTTGTTGCTACAACGGAATGTTCTTTTGTAGCAACTTCTTTCTTTTGTTCTTCTACTTTCTCGTCCATTAATTCAAAGACCGTTTGTTTTAACACCACAAATATAAATCTCTTTTCGTTATCCGCAAACAATTCCACAATTATTTTCATCAAAATTTGTATCTTGACTTAGTGTGGTTGTCACATCGGTATAGTGATTCGGCGTTAGCTGCGTTAACTTAGTTTCCTCGACAGTTCCCTGCATGAATACCTTATATATAATATGTGGTGTGGAGTTAAACATAACCTTATTAAAACGGTATTTAAGAGCTGCAACTTCATCGCATAGAGGACTAGTAATTATCCACATATCAACATTGATTTTAAGCTCGTCTGACGAACTATTTTTGATGGATAATACTCTTAATCGTCCTTCTTGAAATAATCGCTCGTTGAGGCTAGAAATAGCCTTAGATTTGATGTATCTAGGCTTGCCTTTGGAGCTACCGCTCTTATAAGCGACCGGAATACCGTTTTCGTCTAATAGAAGTTTTGGTTCAATACAATCATGATAATCTCCAACAGCAACTCCATATTCTTCTAAATATTTAGTTACTTTAGCAGCATAGTCTCCTCTTTTAGATATAATCATTATTTGTTTATCAGGATTTCCAAGAACAAGACTTAATATCATAGGCAGTTTTGCATCACTATCAGTAAGGAGATTACTTCTATTACGCATTATCTCATAACAAGTAGTAGCTTTATCTAATAGAATATTAGGATTATAACATTCATCAACTTGTCTATTAAATTCTATGGTCATATCTAATTCGGGAGACCAACCATTTTCTAAAGCTAACTGATTACGAAATTCTGTACCACTAATACCAGCTTTAGTATCTCCAATTCTAGCTTTAGTGATATTATCAAAATCTCCAAATATATTCATACACTGAGTTATAAAATCAGTGTATTTATCATATAGTTCTTTGTCAGCAGTAGGTAATATACAACCTACTCTTCTCTCCTCTACGGGGGAACTTAAATTAACAGCATTTAAATCATTAGCACTAAGTTCTGTATTTACAGCAGGATAATGTTTATATATTTCTGCTAAATCATCAGTTTTAATAACATCTTTAGTTATAATAAACAGATGAAAATCAGAAGTAGTTCCTACACAATTAACATACAGACTATAACGCTCAAGACCAACAAAAATAGCAAGATTATATGTATATCTATACTTAGCATTAATATAAGTTTCACTTAATATAGTAATATGGTCTTGATTTATATCATTTTCTTTAAGAGCATCAACAATATTTTTTCTAGTATAATAACTATCAACGGCTATAAATACTTTTAGGTCAGGATTCTTAGCTTGCATCCGTTTAAGAATAACCAATATAAGTTTGGTATATTCCATAGGTTTAATGCAATGTACAGTTCCATGTCCTTTATTATTAATACCCCATTTATCAGCTAATTTATCATACATCAAATCCAGTGTCTTCATAATCATCTAATTCAATATTATCTTCTTCGACATCTTCAAATGCGGAATCGTCAAAAAGACTATTAAATTGTCCATAGGCTTTCTTAATACGAGTACGTCCTTTACCTTTAGGACTAATTCCTAATTTAATAGGATTAATAATCTTCATCGCTTCTTCATAATAATACTTATAATTTATGTTCCGCAATGAAATGTCCATATCATCAAGAGTATTAATAACAGTAACAACTGAACCAGCAGCCATACGAGAACGAGATGCAGTATCATTATGAACTTTCTCAACTATACAACCTGTATTAGATACATAAAATCTAACATATCTTTGACATACAACTCTTTGAACTTGCTGATTATTAACAAACGTTTGTTCTACATGAAATTGTCGTCCAACGTTTTGAGTTTTACAAAAGTCAAGAATATTAGTAGCATCACGTAATGTTTCCATTACAGGTTTATGTTCAAGAAAATAATTACTAACTGCTTGTGCAACAATAGGCATATCATAACCTTTTTGTAAGTCAACAGCATACATAAGAGGATTTAACGCTCCTTTGTATTCAAGTTTCAATCCTTTTTTAGTACGAAATTGGGCAATATAATTATTTACATCTCTCGCTATAAGACAATGAACAATATCTGCATCAGCTTTCAACTTAGACCTTTGTTCCCATCTACTAGCAATTTCGTTAAATGTATCCCATTGACTATCTTTAATCTTAACCATAAGACCATCAGTATTAGCACTAACAACTTTTATATTGTTCTGTACTAATTCCTCTATCAACATTAAGATTAATAATTGTCCATTTATCGTTACTTTCAATACAGCTAATCTGTCATACAAATCTCCTTTTTCAAATCCAAGCTTGCCGTATATAGAATTTATCACAATCTTTAGCACTAACGCTAGAACTTCTCTAGGAACTCCATCTATAATTTCTTCTAAACTATGCTTAACAGTAACTCGCGTATCTTTCATCCACGTTATCAACCCAACGAATACAGATTTAATCATATGTTCTGGATATATCCAATAAGAACTCATAATTGACGGATACATCGAATTACGCTATATCTTATATCTTTCAATATAAGGCTGACTATATCTTAAATTTATTTCTACCTTTTGCATATCCATCAAGAACAATATTTCCATTATCGTCTACATATCTCCAATTATATCCATAAGCTCTAGGTTTACTACCATTACAACATGAAAGAACTACAGAACGAGTATATCCTAAAACTTTACAAATTTCTCTAACAGATTCCCATACTTTAATTACATCCATATTCATGTCATATTGAGCAATTTTATTAGTTTTAAGTTTTCTCATTTTTTCTCTATATTCTTTTGTTTTATGGGTTTCTTTAGAACCGTTAGCTAATTGTTGTCTATATTCTTCTTTAATCCAATATCCGGAAATTTTTTCATTATATAAATTATCTACTCCTATAGAAATTTGAAGATTTCTTTCTTCTTCTAAAAGATTAATATCTTGATTAGAATTATAAATAATAACTTCAAAATCATCAAAGCCATATTCGTTAAAATCTTTTTGAAGTTGTTTAGCTCTATGTCTATTATGATATAGTTCATTAAAATGCTTTAATAAACGTCTCTGTATATGACTTGTAGCACCTATATATTGCTTAGAAGTACTTTTACATTTAATTCCATAAACAGCTTTATCATTACCATAAATACTAAAAGTTCCGTAAGGAACATGATGATTTCCACGAATAAGTCCATAGACTTCTTTCTTAGATTTTTTCTTAATTTTAAATGTAACCATATCTTTATTATTTTGATTTAGAAAATAAAGATAGTATCTAAAATTAAACAATGCAAAAGTTTTAATAAATTTTCCCCCGTTTCCAATTTCGTAAAATTGTACTCTCTTTCGAGATAGTCGATGAACTTTACTCTTATATAGTAAATGAACTATACTTAGAGTCTTAGCTGCTGATTGTCACATATTAATAGTTTCTCTAGCATTCGCATTTAGATTTTCATCTTATGTTGTAGCACTATTAACTTCGCGAGTTTCCAGCAATTAAAGGGATATTTATGGGGCACTATTTCTCTGTTAATGTCCCAGTGTACTAAAGTAAACGGTTCTGCTTTTTGAAGTTCCCCCGTAGGGGATGGACAAGGTATAATACCATGACATCCATAATCACTAGTACTCCATATTTCCATAGGAATATCTTGACTATGAAGTCCGCCAGTTCCCATACTATAAGTAGTTCCTCCAATAGTTAGAATCTCGTTAAATTCTTCTTTATTAACTCTATAAAGAACCTTCTTTTTAATTCTATCAAGAAAACTTTTAAGTTCAGCCGTTTTAAATTCTACATTATCAAATATAACACGACTAAGTTTCATAGCTGTTCTTTCAGTCTTTTTACCTTTCCATTTTTCAGGTGGTAGACCGCTTCGTTCTGAATAGAATTTCTCAAATAGTTTATCAGCCATATTACTACGACTACTATTAAGAAGGTCAACTTTATATACGCTACTAACAGAATATCTGGATTTAATTTCTTCCGGATTAAGACGAACAATTTCGCATACAATAAATACATCATTTTTATTATAATGCATCATAGGTGGAATATATTCATCTAATATATATCTATCCCACTTGTTAACAAGTTTATTAACTTTGTCAGGAGGTAGTCCTTTATATAATAGATTATCATAATAAAGTTCTACATCTTTGTCACAAATAGGAGGAAGTTCATATTCTAGTAATTCAAACCATTGAAGATTTATAGAAGTTTGTTTAAGACCTTTAGGAGTAGCTTTTCGTTCTCCTGTATCTTTATCAATTCTAACACCAGCTTTATTAAGAGCGAATATTCGCATAACATCAATATCAATATAAGGAAGTTTAAAACGTTTAACAGTATTAATTTGAAAATCATTATATAATTGTTCCTTATCTTCTTGTAGAGAAATAATCTTTTTACTAAGATTATAAAGATACTTTATTAAATCTTTAGTACTATCATAATGATTAACGTTCATAAGAAACCCAGCTATCATAAGATTATCATAACTAAGTCCATTATAAGTATAAACATTAACTCCTGCATTACGCATTGCATTAAGATAACCAACTAAACTTAATAACTGATTATCATCTTTATCTGTAATATAAAAACAATCACATTTAACAGTATCAAGTCTACGTTTAATTTCAGCAACAGTTAGTTTCTGAACCAACGGTATAGGTTTTCCTTTATCATTAACACAATCTGCAAATATTCTTAGATAATCATTAAGACTAATAAAAGTAACACTAAAGAAATTGGGAAGTACTTCAACATCCGCAGCTCTACAATCAATCACTTCTTATATATTTCATATATTATAAGCACTAAGTTCTTTGACAAGTAAGTCTTTTAATACTTTGTATTTATCAGCATTATAATGCTTTATTCCAAGAGAGCCATATAAATGTATGGAACGAACGACACCATAAATATTAACTTTATGATGAGCAAAATCAGGTTTATCTCTAAAGAAAAGTTTATAAGCATCTCCAAAAACTATTGTATGTTCATAAGGAGTATTAACCCAATCTTTAAAGAATAAATGACTACATTTTACAACTGCATCATCCCAACAATTATATTTAGAACTAGTATTACATCTAACAGCATAAGTAAGATAACATTCTTCTTCAAAGTTTTTTCCAGTAGCAAGACTATATATTTCTTTTAAGTCTTTAATTGCTTCTTCATCATAACGTGGAAACACGTATAAAACTTTAGAACAAATATTACCTATATTATCAGATATAACCTCATTTTCGTTTAGAAGTCTTGCTGGACAATTTTCGCACGTTTTGTTCATTTATAATAATGTTAGTATGATGTACATAATAAAACAAATAATTTTCTATTTTATATTTCTTATAAATAAGAACATCTTCTCCATCATTAAAAAATGACCATCCAAATGTGCCATTAAGTCTAACAATAACTAGACCATTTCTAGTATTATATCCTACAACACGACCTTTTTCTCTATTGCCGTTTGGTATTATAAATTCACAAGATTTACCTTTATATTTAATAGCAAATTTACGAGCTTCATCTTTATCTTCCATAACACAAAAACAATTCTGTTGACGGTCTACTACAAGCAACATATAATCTACGTAGAAGTTCATCTTGATTAGTATATGGATGTCCATACTTATCATATACCATATCATTAACATCTACAAAGACTGTATTATAAGTAGAACCTTGTGCTCTATGAGAAGTTATAGCAAATCCGTAATCTATGTCTCTACTAAAAACTACTTTACCGTAAGAGTTAAGAATATTATTAGCTAACAGATATTTTCTTTTAAACTTAAAATATTCTCTCCACTTACTAGCTCTAGTTCCACCTGTTGCAGCTTTCGCATCAGCAATTAAACTATTAAGTTTATTAAAATAAGATTGAATAGTGAATTTATCATTATGGTCAATAATACATAGAGGTTGTGTAATTTTACCTCCATTAATAGCTTGAAATTTAACCATGAAACATTTGAAGTCATGAATCGGGTCTTGAAAATCAGCTATATCATATATAATATATTCATCACTATTCTGTATAATAGTATCATTAAAATCATCAACAATAGTAGAATATGACATTATTAAGTCATTTCTAGTAATAATACTTTTCTCAGCTCCTTTAACAATGGCTTTACGAATATAATTATTCCAAGTTGTAACTTTAGCATTAGTATATGCAATAACTTTATACTTATTTACATTCCTAGAATATTCTTCATCAGTAAATGCTTGTTCTATATGATAATCAAATTCGGAAGGACTACAAACAGTATATCCACATCCAAATTCATTATAAGCACTTTTATGTTTAGGATTGCTTATATAATAAAGCATATCATAACGTTTATTAGCAATATCTGACCTAAGTAGTTCAAGAAGATGACTAATAGGATTATTGTCTCCTTGTCTTACAACTTCCCTCAATACATTAGTCTTAGTAGCAATAGTAAATGCTCTACTAGTTTTCTCATTAACAGGCGGAAGCTGACTTCCATCTCCTACATAAATAATCTTTATTTGTCTTTTACGACAGAAGTTATTAATGTAAGTCACTAGTTTAGCATTGAGCATAGAAGCTTCATCTATAATAAGAAGTCTAACTTCTTTCTCTAATAGTTTTACTTTACCAATAGGATTAAAAGCTGGATTCTCAGGGTCAAAATTATCAATATCTACATCTAATCTAAAACCAAAAGTAGATTGAATAGTTTCAACTGCTTTTCCATTAATAGCTTTACTAAGAACTCTACAAGCTTTATGTGTTGGAGCGGCGCAAACAATTACACTAGAACTGAATTTGCAATTCTGAATCACATATTTAATAACAAATGTTTTCCCTACTCCGCCAGCTCCAACAAGCGCATGAACATAATTCTTATCATCCCATTTAGCAGCTATAAATCCGATTAAATCATCAACAGCATTTGCTTGGTCTTTGGTAAACGTAACATTATCTTGTTTAGGTTCACCATATACATTCATAGTTCGTTTTCAATATCAAGTTCTCCATTTTTAACTTTTTCTTCATATTCTCTCCAATCACGAAGAGATAAAGCCATACCTTCAACGTCTGCTATATTATAACACATAACAACATGGAACATAATAGGACTAAAAGCTGTTTTAACAATCTTACCACGAACTAATAAACCAGGAGCAATAGCACAATAGAATTTAATATTAGTAGCTTTACGACTATCTTTATCACGAATTATTTTAATTCTATGACCATATTTATCTAGCCATCTAGCGTATATAACTCTTTTGTGTTTAGTTTCATAAGATTCTGTAGTAATAGGATATATTTGTCCTTTATACTTTACTCTATATACTCCTTGTTTATCAATTATAATTTCACCATCGCATTTAGTCTCTATAACAACATATTTGCTACTTACTCTTTGTCTTTTAGATTTAGCACTTGAACCAAAAGACACTTTAAACGTAGGCATAACATATTACTTTCTATTAAATTTACTCTTAGAAAGACTAGATTTAACAGAGCCAATAATATCTATCTTACTCTTACGTTTCTCAGCTCTAGCAGCAGCTTTAGCAGCTTTTCTTGCTTCTTGCTCAGCAATCTTAGCAGCTCGTTGTTCGTCCAAATCCACTTGTATAAGTGTATAACCACAGTATTTAGTAAGGAAATCAATTCTTCCCCAAAAACTGTTACCAATAAGATTAGTATCTTTAATAACACTAATCACTTTGTCGTTAATAGTTACAGCTGGATTTTTACACAATTCTCTAACTACTGTTACTTCATCATATTTTCCCATATTTTACATAACATTTAAAAAGTTAATAAATTCACATCATAAAAGTAAATATCAGTAAGTATATAATAACTATAACACAATCAGCAATAATAGCTCTATTAAGAGTTATAAATTTAACAAGATGTAGTTCTTCTATAATATGAATAGCTACAATTAATAATAGACATACAGTAAAAAATACAATATCAGTCATAATAATATCTATTTAGATGATTAAGCTAAAGGTCGGGACTTCGTCCCTCCCGCCCCCCGTAGGGGATGAGAACATCATAGTCCCAACCATATCTATATCATATCATTTATGTTTACTAGTATTATTAATATGATTAGTTAATATAACAACAATTCGTTTAATATCATCAGTATGTTCTTTAAGAATTTCAGATAGTTTTTCGATAAGTATACTGTTATTTCTAATAACTTTACGATTATCTATAATATTAGAATTATTATCTTTAATTTTTCTTTCAAGAACAAGTACTTTAACTACTAAAGCAACAATACAGATAATATTTACAACTGTCCATATAACAAGAGTATTAATTATCATTTCCATACAGCGTTATATATTTTACGAATAACATCATCTCTAAAATATTTAGATTCACGTAATGATAAATCTTCGATAAGTTTATAACAAAAATCAAAGTCATTATAAGCGAATATAATATCTAGAGGTTTACTATAATATTCAAGCCATTCTAAATAATCATCGTCGTTTCTTCTATGAACCTCAGCAATTTTAGCAATAGCTCTAGCAGTATAACTATTCTTAGCAAGTAAATCGTTCCAATGTTCTCTGATATATTTAATATCCGACCAATTCTTTGCATTCTTAGCACAGTTATGTTCTATAACATCGAACCATTGTTTAGCAGCAGTCTTAGTATTATGATAACAGAAATCAACGCTATTCTTATGAAGAGTAATATCAATACCATTATCAATAATTTTAAGCTTTAGTTCTCGTTTAGCAAAATCTACCCAAACACAAATAGCAAGTTTATCTTTAAAATAACCTCGCTTAATTCTAACAACATCATATACATGAACACTATTGACATTATCAGAATATCTCATTATAGGTCTTTTCCCAGCCATGTTCTTTGATATGATTGGTTAAACAATATAAAATACTACCAGTGATATAATCTTTATTGATTTCGTAAAAAACTCTATCATATAAACCTTTATATATATTATAATTATCAACTTTATCCAATAAACCTATTATATCTTCATAAACAGAATTAGATTTAATAAGACTAAGTATATATGAATCATTCCAATAGATAAACCTTTTTACTACATATAATTTAGCGATATTTAAAGCTACTTGTAAAGCATCACTAAAATATTCTGTAAAATAAGATTTATATAAAACACCCAATAGCTCTAATATTCTTCACAAGTTTTTTATTTTCAACTTCTTTAGGAGTATAAGCTATAGTTCTAACATTAGGCAACCATTTCTTTAAGTTAGGATACCAAACAACTTCTACTATAATTCCATAACGAAGATAATACATATTAACCAATTCAGTTAATCCAGAACTATCCTATAACATTCCTTTACCAAGAATCATTTCAACTTCTGTAAGTTCACGTTTAGTAACTCCATCCATAATTATTTAATATTATATAATTCGACTTATTTTAAGGCTCATAGTTGAACGATTATCAAAAATGATACAGTTTATCATCTTGAATATTAAAATTCAATAGAGGACAAATAATGCACATTCTCGCTTACATTGTATGCCGGAGCGAGTAGCATCTCATCAATCAGAATCTTACCACCAAATCCATCATCTATACGATAAAGTATCTTATCTTCTTCTTGACTACAATGTCCAACAACTATATCTTCAACTCTACCAACAATAACTTTATCTCCTATAAAAGAATGAACATAATCGCCTATTTTATATTTAGCATTATCAGCGATAAATTGTTCTTCAATAACAGACATAATTACTTCTTCAATATTATCCATAATAAATTTATATATTAAGTTTAACAATAAATTCTAAACAACAAAGCCCAATAATACTTTCACAAGCACTATTGGGCACATTAAAACCAAAATCGAGTTTAAAAATTGTTTCACACATAGACTATAAATATATTATAGTTTCGGACTTCATTTCGTCCATCATCAGTATGTGAATTTAAAGCAATAGTCCTATCTTCACAGACAAGACTATCAATATCAGAAATCTATAACACGAAATGGTTCTATCTTCACAGACAATACCATCCAACAACAGACAAATAAAAATAAACACAATATGACAACTTAACTTCGCTAAGTTAATGTCGAAAACAAAACTATGTTATTATGGATAAGAAAAATCATTTCTGTTTCTTAAGCTCGGCAATAAGTTCTTCTTTAGTCATATCTTCATACGATTTAGCAGCATGATTACCTTCTTCAATCCAACGGAGTTTATTATTAATTCTATCCCTAACAACTTTCATCTGATGTTTTAAAGTATCACCTAATCCGTCACAAATAATTTCTACATTTGCTTTACCATATTTAATAATATCTTCTTCTGTAACAGATTCGATAATTTTCATTACACAATAAGGACAAAAACAATCAATTTCTTTTTTAAAGATTTCTTTTACTTGAGAAGCAACAAATTCAGCAACAGTTTTATTAGCTTCTTTAGCACCTTCAATACCATTTTCGATAAGATTAATCATACATTCATGATATTCCTTATCTTCAGACTCATTAGCTGCTTCGGCAATATCTTTTTTGATACTATTAAGTATTTCTTCGATAGATGCGCCGTCAGCTTTACCAAGTATTGCTTTACCGATTCCTTCAATATCTATAACTTTAGCTTTCATTTTATTATCTCCTATTAGTTTAATTATTATTTTTGATTATAAAAACCGAATTTATCTTCGTCATCATTATCATTATCATTATCGCTATTATCAAAAACTTCATTATCAGCTAGAATATCAATATCACTACCTAATAACTCACCATGAACTTCTGTTGTATTATTATGTTTATCTACATCAGATTCTCCATGTTTATCAATAGTTCTAATATATGTAATTTTTGACATATAAGCTCTATTATGATTTATGATGTTCCCCCGTAGAGGATATGGATATGATATAAGTCATGCTATCTCTCCATCTTCTACGGGGGAACTCCATTGCTTAATCTATAATATCAATCCCTTCTTTGTCCATAAAATCACTAATAGTCTGTTGAGCAGCATTAGCGAATTGATTAAATGAACTTATAAGTGCAACAAGAAAGAACTTCTCTCTATAAGAATACTCCTTAATAATCCCATCAGAACTTACACGGAATTTATTCCACAAGAACTTCACGTAATTACCTTTACCATCTTTACGAATAACTCCTATTTGAGATAGATGGTTAAGAATGTTCAATGAACAATACCGACGAATAGCAGCATTATCTTTAGGAATATATGCAATTTCTAGTACATGGTCAGGTACGTCAACATTGATTTCACGTTTCTCTTTACCTACAACGGTTCTAGTTTTGCCGGCAACTACTTTATTAGTAGGTTTATTAACCGTTGTTTGTTCTTGTAGAGCAGGAGCTTCAACACCAGGTTCTACAGAAGTATCAATTTTATCAACTCCAACTTTAATATCTTCTTTCTCCTCAATTTTAGTTTCTTCTGTAATAACAGTTTCAACTTCTTTCTTAGCTCTAGCAGCTTTCTTTGCAGCATATTTACTTACAGGAACGCTGCTTTCCTTCTTAAACTCTTCCATAGTTATAACTATATTAAATATTAATAATAATAATAGTTGGATTAGCAGTAGCATTACCAACCTTTCAATAGACAAACATATCAATACTTATCTTAACTACCAAATATTATAGCAATTATTTTATAGAACTGTGTTAAATATGAATATTAGTACAGCCCGAATTACTCATTCTTCGATAGCAGCAATTATATTGATTATATGTCTTAGAAGTCTTATCAGAAACACTATGTGTATTCTAATATAATGTTCATATTATGATAGTCAACAGTATCTCTACCATTGACTATCATAACATATGCATCTTAGAATCCACCGATTCCCATCATGTTCATTGCCAGCATATTCAACATTTGCTTAGCCTTCGGACATATCTCAATCTTTACAACATGATTGATAATAGTATCATGACCAAGAGCTGCACCTTCACTGTCAGAACTAGCAAACGGATTCTTATATATTTCATCCGCAGCAACTTCTTCTTGAACAATGTCAATCTTAGAACCAGCAAGTATTACTTCAAGACCTTTAGGATTCTGGATAAGTTGATTAGCAGCCCAAGCTGTTTCATCACTGTCTTTAAGTACAGAAGCAATACTATAAGATGAAGCGAATACAGTAGCCGTTTCACCTTTAGTAAATACTCCATCAGCGTCAGATACATATCCAGGAATACCACGTTCAAGACTTAGACTCACCATAACATAGTTGTCTTTAGGTGTTACGATACTACTACGAACACGCAGTCCAGCAATCTTAGCACAACCTTTGGCAAGAAGTTCTGCAACTACCTGCTTATTAGTCTTAATTTTAGACACGTTAACACCATTGTTGTCATTAGCTGTATTCTCAGCATTATTAGCACCTTCAACAACAACATTTTCCTTAGCAATTTCGGCTGCTTTACCATTTTTCAATTCTGCCATAGCAATATAATTTATTTAGTTAGTAATAGATTTGGATTATCAACAACAATAACTCTTATATAGTTATCATCATTAACTCTCCGAGATTTATTTTGTTAGTGAATGAGTTAAAGATATTATTGTATATCTAGATAGATTTACCATCTATCATTCAATATAAAACAATATCAAACCGTATAATAATCTATAATATATAACCATTATCTATCAGATATTGATAGAAATTGTCATTATGGAGACAATATAGAACATTATATAGACGATTATATAAGAGATAATATAGATAATAATAAAGCTAGTCTTAAAGTAATACTTTAAGTCACTTAAAGTAATGGTTGAAGTGTAACTCTATCAAGAACTATTATAAGAATTAAAGCAGGAGCTTTATTAGGAGCTATTATAAGTTCTTTATTAGGAACTAATACAGGATTTAAAGGAATAGCTTTATCAAGAGCTATTATAGCATTTGGAGAAATAAGATAAGGAATATCTTTATCAGAAGCTATTATAGTAAATAATATAACAATAGAAGGAATAAGATAAGGAATAAGATAAGGAATAAGATAAGGAATAGTTTTATCAAGAACTATTGCGATATTTATAAAAATAAAATGAGGAACAGTAAGTTTAAGAACTAATGAAAGATTGGGAAGAAGAGTTGGTGGGAGTTCTAAGTTATTATCTGCATAGTCTTTTGCCCATATCATTCCTTCCCACGCCCTCCAACTCCTCTTTCATCCTCTCCATCTCCTCAAACTGCGCTATCTCCCACGTCATCTTTATCCCTTAACTCCTACTCTTATCATCTCCAAACTCCTCCTCAAACCTCATTGTCTCTTCGAAGAACAGGAACTACTGCCGTATCTTCAGCAACAATTCCTATTCATATCTTCTTTAATCTGCACTTTCAATCGGAACATTATCCCAATCAAAGTCATTATTAGTCGCTTTATTAGCAGCTACTTTCTTCTTTCCATCTCCACTACAGAATATCGTCATGACTATATCGAGGTTTATCTTGCCTTCTTTTAACAGTTTCTGAACTCTAACAGCTCTTGAACTTGTACCACAATCTACAAGAAAATCTCCATTAATGTCATAAAGACGACAAGCTTTAACTTCAACAATACATCCTTTAACCATAGATTGTGCTCCATTAGCCACATCATCAAGTTCTTTTTGTAGCTTATCTTTAGCAGCTTTAGTATGTTCAAGCTCTTCTCTAAGACCTACAATTTTATTTTGAAGTTCAGTATTGTCACGTTCAAGACTATCAATAACCTCATCTTTAGTAGCAACAAATGACTTATAAGCGCCACTATTATGAACAATTTGTTCCATAACAGTATTATCAAGAACAAGTTCAGCAGCTTCTGTCACTATAACAGTGTCACCGTTAGGTCTAACAACAAGAGCAACATTTCCACATTCGATAGCAAATAATTTCTTTTCCATAATCTTTAGCTTTAGTTTTATTAATATTATTAGTATTATCTCGTTTAAGAATAGTCTTATCAGAACCATCCCGAGACTTATTTTGTAAGTGAATGAGTACATTATTTGGTTTATACATAGTATCAGTATGTGTAAGATTATTATCAGATTGGAACACATCGTGGAACACAAGAATCCGCTCTAGAAGTATCTACAACACCGATTTTATGGTTTGGCATAGTATTTGTATTAGTATGTTGAGAACAATTATCAGAACTCTTATCAGAACTATGTCGGGTTTTATTTTGTTCGTGAATGAGTTGATGAAGAACTTATTGGAGACAGATTTCTCCATCTCCAACAAGATTCTATTTATGTTCTAATTCAGCTCCTAGCCAAATAGACAATGCAACACTGATAACAACACCCAACATTGCAATCTCAGAATAACCATGTTGATTGAACAATAACGTTCCCCATAATACAATCAGCAGTATGACTATGATGATGATAATGTCTTTCATGATGATAATGATTTGTGGGAGCAGTGTCACCACCACTCCCAATTAATACTACAATTTGACACCAAATAACTTTGTGATGAACACTTGTTGTCTTGTCATGTCAGTAACTTTCATGAAGTTCTCAACGAAGTGTTGTGCCACCAAGTATGACATCATCTCCTCCAACTTGACCTCGCTAATCTTGTAGAATATGGCATCATGACTGTCAGCATCAGCTTCATCAGCCTTTTGAACAGCAGCCTCAACTTCAATAGTAGCATCAGTCAGTATGACATTGAGAACATTGACAAGCTCCTCAACACCACCAGCTTTGGCAGAATCAAGACGATAACCAAAGGCAGTAGTAAATTTGTCACCAACAGCTTGACGAACTTGTGCAGATAATGCAGTCAGCTGCATCCTCATCTGCTTCACATTCTGTTGCTCAAAGGTAATGACTCCATCATCATCAACATTACGAACAAAGCCAAGAATATCATCAGCAATAGTGACGATAACTTTGCCAGTAAACTGTCCTTCAAACTTCTCCATTCTGATTGACTTAATTGTTGTCTTCATAATACAGTCCTCCTACGACTGCTACGACTTTATTAATAATGACCATGTCTGCGTAGTACAACATGACCAGCAATGCCAATGTGACAAGCCAGAATTTGTTTTGTTTGTGAATGAGTAAAGATAGTTGCTCGAAGTTCTGTTTGTTAGAATTGTATGACGGGGGTATTGGATTCCGGATTATAAGGGCGGGGGTTATCAGTACTAGCTTCCCCTTCACAAATATAAATCATAAATTCTATATCCATTCTTATATTAATTCTCATAAAAACTTCTAATCATCCATCATCATAAAATCTCATATAAAAACCTCCATCCTCTCCTTAAACTAAAAATATCTATAAATTGTCCATATTCATCTCCGTCATCTTCTGAACTTTTATTCTTATAAAATCCTCATTATCTCCTAAAATTTCTCCGATATAAAAATCTCCATAAAACTCCTTAAATCAGACCTTAATCTCCACATATAACAAAAATCCAAATCATTATCTCCAATTCTAAATAAATCTCCATCACTAGTACGGGGGTATTGAACTCCATAATATTCACCCCCCCTATTATATCCAGTACCTTTCTCATAAAGACTTATAGTATTTTCCATATCTAATAATATTTAACAATAATAAAGATAGCCTTCTTTAGCCTCAACAATATCAGTATCTGCCACATCGTGATAGATTATGTCAACTAGTGATAATATCTGCTATAATATCTCATGTAATATAAGGTTCTAATACCGACAATATCATCTATATCGACGATTAAGACGATTAAGCTCTGGCTGTTCCCCCGTAGAGGATGGATATGAATATTACCAATAACCGCTCGTTCAACATCTATATCTAATAATCAATATAATATCATATTCATGTCTTATAATTCCTTATAGAATAATATCAGTATCATCAGGTCTAAGGCTATATACTTGTCCATCCTCTACGGGGCGCAGTATCGTCAGAATCAACAATATCTGTAGAATCGTCAGTATTAAGTTCTTCATAATATTCTGGTCTAATGGTCATAATAACTTGTCAAATAAGAACTGGTCTAATGGTCATAAT